>Ga0065711_1038738_pt1 | contig 18467 bp, 9 predicted proteins | sample Hoacrofraction12_FD_59098 | JGI IMG/M metagenome (GOLD analysis project Ga0065711, IMG submission 59098) | Hoatzin crop microbial communities from Cojedes, Venezuela - Epithelial fraction 12 v2 (version 2) | ecosystem: Host-associated > Birds > Digestive system > Esophagus > Crop | place...
GGCGTCAGAGCGCGGCAGGCCTCCGTTTACCGAGGGGCTGGCGGCGGTGCGGCCAGCCCGGCAGAACCGGTGGCAGCCTCCTTCGAACCGCCCTCAGCCCGCGGCCGAGGCCCGAGCGTTTGTAAGCGCCTTCCTGAAGAGCAGCATGCCCCGGCGCAAGGCCGCTGCCATCCAGGACTTCCTGACGCGGAAGGCTGTGGTGCTCGAGCACTGCCCCAGGAAAAGGACGAAGCCGAAGAGGAAGAAAACAAAAGGCTTCACGGCCAAGCAGAGGCGAGAGATGCGTCTCTTCGACATCGAGCCCGAGCAGCAGCGGTAAGAGGCTGAGCGCTCCCGCTGCGTGGCGGGGTGGGAGCAGCAGCACACCCGGGGACGTGCAGTTGGTCCGAGACGCTTTCGTGGCTGTTCACATGAGAGAACAGGGCTCCCATCTGTATGGCCGGAAAGCTCCCCTCTGTCTGGTACTGGCTCTCTTTCCTTTTCTGTACCCAAACATAACACGAAACCGAACCCAGACGCAGTCACCTGCGATGTCAGTTTTAAGGTTAGCCTGCCTGTGACCGGAGTCAGCGCTCCGCATCCCCTTCCTCAAACCAACACGCGCTGAACAGAGCCCCTGCCGCTGCCAACGCGAAGCGAGCAGGGAGCTACAGGAGCAGGAGTCTCTTCAGCCTGAGGCACAGCCCTGTGCTCCACAGCACGTCACCGCTTTGGGCCGATAGAGAGGAGCGTCTCTAGTTCGTGCTTCTGTACAAATGCAAGGCTGCTGCTCGGGGGGGGTCACCTCACAGGTTACCTTACAAGAGCAGATTACAAAACCTGTAAACATTAGTCTTAACTCTGTTGTAAATATGGATTACTTCAGCAATCAAAAGATTTTTTGATAATTAAGTTTTGTATAACACTTCTTCTCTTTTTACTGCAGATACGCAATCTTTCTACCACTCCATGAACTCTGGAAACAGTATATCAGAGACCTATGTCACGGACTTAAACCAGATGCGTAAGTCAAGATGCTTTAAAACCAGCGTGGTTTTGATTTAGTAGGTATTTCCAGCTTTACTGATTTACTGCTTGAAACATCACAGTTACTTGGTAAGGATATGTACTATTTCCATAAGCTTTGACCATGAGTTCAGTAGTCACGGTTGCATTTTGTAAACCTAACTTCCCATATAATTTTCTTTCCCTCTTCTTCAAGGCAACCGCAAATGGTTCAGGGCAAACTGCTAAAAGCAGATCTCCATGGAGCTATTGTTACAGGTATTCTGTTTGTTTTCTTTTACAAAATCACTGAAGTTCCAGTAGACACTCCTGTATTTCAGGTAGTTGTTTTTAAGCTCCTTTCAGTATCATTAACTCCTGAATTATGCAGTTGAGATCATATGCTGATGGATTCTTTCTCTACTTACCAATGCTAATTACTTTTCAACTACTCTTGAAAGGCGTGTTGTTAGTTGCAAAGATTAACTGCAAGTTGTAACAGTGATTACTGTAATTGCATTATTTCAGAAAATTGCAAGCCAGATTTTAAAATCATGAAGCAACTGTAGAAGAGCAAAGAAACTGCCTGAACCCGAAATTTTCTAATGCATACATATTTCTGTTCTTTCAGTCACAAAGTCAAAATGCCCCTCTTACGTTGGGATAACAGGAATCATTCTACAGGAATTTAAACATGTCTTCAAAATTATCACTAAAGAGGACAAATTAAAAGGTACGGAAGACATTTTTTTCAGTGCTTTTCATAACTTGAATAATCAGAAATTTCTTACATACATTATTCATCTTACACCTACATTGTTTTGTATCAGTTCTTTGCATGGAGCGGCAGAAGTCAATGTCTTTACTGACCATGCAACAGCCCAATATCTTACCAAAAGTATCTCATTAGAAACAAGCAATTAAAAAAAAAAAAAAGCATTTCCAGTGAACCCAACATGATTATGCACAGGGCTCATTCATCTGGTTTACATTAGACGTTCTCTAAAACATCTAATGCATGCTCCTGAAGAGGAATTACTTTAGTAATACCAGTTTAAAATTTAGAAGTTCTTCTCTTGCTAAAGCATAAACACCTTGAAATCTTGCAAACATCAAATCTAAGTGTGAATAACATCCCCTGGTACATCCGTATATTTTCATTATGGGGACTGACATTAGTCCACTTTCCTTAATTTCCTTCCTTTTGCGTTTTCAGTTGTTCCCAAACTTAACAACGTATTTAGCTTGGAACTTGATGGATTCATTTCCTACATCTATGGAAGCAAGTTCCAGCTTAGAGCAAGCGAGCGATCTGCAAAAAAGTTCAAGTTGAAAGGAACTATTGACCTGTGATTTCAATGGAAAACCAGAAGTATTAATAGAAACGTCTGCTGTTTTCCTGCAGTTTAAAGACCGGGTTTTCTGGCAGATTGAAAATGGAATAGCTATGTGAAATACCAAGAATGACTAGTATCTGTTGTCTTCAAAGCAGTCTCTCAGACTGTCGGAGTTTGCTGTATCTGCTTTGTTATTTGTATATAACGTTGTGGCTTTTATTAAACTTACATGATCAGTACTGATTGCCTGACTTGTGTTTCAATTTATAATCATAAATTTGCACAGTGAAAATTACATCTTGTAACTCGGTGGTAAATGTTATTGTTGCTTTCTGTATAAACTGGGCTTTATCTGCCTATTACATGCTAACAGTGAGCCTGCAGGTGATGACAACTGCCCTTTTATAATCATTGCTTCTGGGCCAACATCACCATCTCTGCCTGGTGCAAGCATACGCAACCAAGTTGTTTCAAGTAATAGGTTTTACCCCGAGTGTCTCCCTCCCTGTGCTCAGTATTGTTACAGATAACACGTATGAGTGAAAATACAAACACACAGTGCAGCCCTGCAAGCTGTTTGCTTACCAGGTGCTTATTAATAACATTGTACTTTAAGGTTAAATCCGATACTGTCTATATTAGCAAATATATATTGTCATGCCAGAGTGTAGGGAACACAACACATCATGTAAGCGGGAAGCACTTGCAGCTAGACATTCAAAGATGGAAGTGACCCCCATTCAATCTCGTACTTAAATTACCCAAAAAATTGCTTTATGAGTATTTAACCTCCATTCATAGAACTTTAGCCTATTTTTACGTATATTTAGAGATAGTGTCTATGTTATACAGTTAAAATATACCTTTATTCTTACTAAAATATACGTGTTACACAATTTAAAAAAGGCTAGTGTAAATGGTACTGACTTTGTATCACTTGTTTGTGAGCACTGCATCACTGGAACACAAGAAGTCAGGTAGCTTCATGGTGTAAGTCTCTAAACTCAACAACCACCCTTAATACAGCACTACTTGTGAAGAAGCTCATGTGTTTAAACCTTTTGTAAATACTTGCTTTTTGCAGCAGTCTGCAACAGTGGTTGTAATGGAGACCTCCTGCTTGTACCAGTGGAAACTTGTGCAGCTTTGAGTGCATGCGATGCACGTGTCCTCAGCCCCTTTTTATCTCCTTTTTTTCACTATATACTTCCAGGAGCCTTTTTTTGACTGCCCAGATTACAGCCTCTCATTGACTAAGCCGGTTTGACTTGTTTGGAAGATGGAAGCAACCCCTGTATTTAGATCACTTAACATTTTTCTATTATAAAAGAGCCTCTGTGGTGTTTGTGTTATAAAGGTAGCTTTCAGAAGCTTTCAATTAAATTATTAATTCAATTTCAGGATCAAATGAAAGACCCATATCTAGGAAGAGTTTTTGCCTGCCACCATGCAAGTGTTTGTAGCCAACCAGGGTCATTTCTTTAAAGAGAACATAGCTGTCCCTCACATTCGCTACATGCCACAGCCCAGTCCTGGAGCTAGGACAGCCCCAGCTAGAGCTCCTAACTGCATCGCAGGCCACACAAGCCGTTCGGCTGCCATGAGCAAACCAGAGCATCACCGCCTCCGACCCTCCCCAGCCCTGTGCCAGTTGTCAGCCTGCAAAGCACCCAGCTCCTTCCCAGACCTGCTGCTGGGAGAGGTTACAGGAGAGCTGCACCTCCTCGCCACCATCCCTCAGGCACAAACCAGATCCAGCATCGCTGAACCACACACCCCAATCAGCTGAACTCACAGCCTGGGCGATACTGGTTTTCGAGAAGAACAGACTGCTTTTCTGCCCCTTTTGAAGTCAGGAAATAAAGCAGTTGGTATGGAAATAAATCTTTGTCGCAATTATATGCAGTACTGCCCTTGAGATGGGGAAAACAGTGTTTTTGCTAGAGATGTATGTTTTATACAGGGAAATACAGTTATTTCACACCAACGGGAAACTAGAAGAAAGAAACACTGGGAAAGCTTTTGAAGGTACGGATAAACACACTTGAAAGTGCCAAAGAGTAGAAGTTTTTTTCAATTGTTTGTATCTGTGAAGTAAGAACAAGATGTATTAAAAGTCATTAGCCCCAAGTTATTACTCTACCTAGTACCCATTACTCCTCTCAGTGGTCTCTGAAATTAAATCCCTTAGTTTCCTGTGAGAGGTCAGAAGGAAAAATAAATAAAGTGAGAGAACGCATAAATCACAGCAGAAACTTTCCTTTCAGGACAATGACCTAATTTTAATTTTGCTCATAACCTTCAGTGTAACATCTAATTAAGACATCTGTTAAATGCCTATAATATTAAATTAATAGGGCAAGCTAATAGAACTTTATTGCCATAGTCCGGTTAATTAACATTAAGGGCCTTTAATGGATGTCTTAAATAGACATCATTAATGGGAATGCCATCCAAATTGGAATTAGGCACAGTCATGTTTAACTGTGCTGTGAAGGACATACCATATTCTACCATACGGACACACAGATGAACATGATATAACTTCCCATAGCTACTGGCATTCCCATTTGTTAAACTATTTCAGCAACCGAAAAAGACAAATGCTGCCTAGCAGTCCCTTTCGATAAATAACAGCAAGGCATTCATTATTTACAGCAAAGAGTGTGGAAGAGATGTCCAGAGGTCTCCTCAAGGTAATCACATGCTAGTAGCGCAGAAAGGCAGATGACAAGAGTAACAAGAGCGCTGAACAGCCGACACATCGAAGACGCCTTTACTGCAGTTGGTAAATCACCTGAAGAGGCCTTTTTTTGTAATGACTCACCGAGGTGTTCCAAACAGCCCCCACAAATTGCTTAAGCTAAATCACTCCTGCAGACCGCTGGTATCGCTGTCGGCCCATCAGCTCCTTGAACCAAACCCCCGTCCCGTCTGCTTTCTCCAGAACACAGCTCTCTGTTCATCTTTCATCAGAACACACTAAACTCCCCATTGCTTGCGAGAGAACTTCCTTAGAAGCTGGGTAAGGTGAAAATGACTGCTCACCAGTCCTCCCCTGCTGATTCGTGACAATTCCCCTCTCTTCATTAGCTGAGACGGTAAATACTTAATGGATTTAATATCAGAAAATTGGAGAAGTAATCACAGCTGTCTCTAATATGCCTCTTCCTTCGCATGTGCAAGTGTGAATTGCATGCAGCAGAGACACATTTTTTGTTGTGATTTTTATACCTTAACTGTCACTAAAGAAAAGGCTAACCAGGGAATAATTAACAACAATGAACAATATACTGTCTCACTATGTTACACACATTTCTGCTTTCCTATTACTACGTATGTATATTTATAACCAATCTGAACTGAAACAATCGTAAACAATCCAGTTACTGAATTTTGAAAATTTAAGCAATAGGAAAACAAACAAACAAAAATTCCCATAAATGATGTTTGAAACCTCAAAATAATTCATTGTACGAAATGCTTGAAGTTAAAGCCAAGTCACATCCAAGAAAACACACAGAATTTTCTACTTGAGGGTTTTTTTATACTTTCTCTAAAAGACAGATTACACAGCAATACAATGGAAACCCCCCAAAATCTCCTGGAACTCTCCTTGGGAAACTCATATTAAACCACTGAACTCACAGCAGCACTCAGCTTACGTTAACTCTATATATTCAAGCCATCCAATGTTTTCAAGAAGCCTAAGAGAGAGTATAAAATTCTGATCTGGACCAGAGCCTTTTTGAATGAATTCTCAAGTCTTGGACAAGTTCGTCCCTCTGGCAGACTCTCTCGTCCAGTTTAGTACCTGAGCTACCAGTATACTGAATACCAGTATTTCAGATCTGGGAGGACTTCCGTCAATACAAGAGGTTAGAAATAATTTCTAAGCCTTTTACAACCCTTGACCAAGCAACTCTTGTGAAACAAACCTTAAAATAATCTGGAACAACAGCACATGTTGTTCAGTAAGTAACTGCATTTTGCAAAGGAGAAATCCCGGCAACGGCAACTAGTATTTTTCACTAGAACAATGCTGCTATTGAACTGCAAAAGAAAAGGACAGGATATGGCTATGCCAGGTATGTACATAAAAGGTAGACAAACTGGCTTAGCTATTTGCACTACAATTTGCAAATCCTAGGTTTAGAAACCTCAACTAGAAACACTGGTTGGCAAAAATGTCATAGGGTGAGAAACCATACAGAAGAACAAAAAACAGAGTGAGCTGGGGTTCAGACTGAGGTAACAAGGGGAAGGAGAATCAGTTTGGTAGGGAAAACAAATCCCACAGAGAAAAGCTGCAGGTATTCATTGGCATAACACTGGTAATTCTGTGCATTGTCTGCAGGCTTCCACTTTTTTAGGGAATAAGATACTCCAATTGTGCTACAGATTGCATGTGTCACACACTAACCAACTGGGGGCTATCGGTCCTTCTCCACATTGGCTCTTTACCTTTGCTATTTAGAAAGCTTTTATAAAAGATTTGGAGATAACCTTCACCATTCTACAAATAAATACAAAGCAGTCCTTGAGAAGTGACAAAAGGCATAGCATACCCTCCAAAAATTATCAAAATTTTTCACTTTCCGAGGAAAATCGGTGTTCTTTTGCATTTGACAGCATGACTGGGAAATGCTGAGCTTGCAACAGAGCTCTTGCAGCAGCCCAGGCTCACACTCTGCCAGGTGTTCTGTTGGTGTGCATGTGCCAAAGCACCAGCACACACCGCAGGGCTACTGACAGGTTTGCCATCAAGTGACTGACATTTTTGCTTACAAGTCCCTTACTACATAGCATCCTTTACCTCATATAACCAGAACATTATTTTTTTTCTACACCTCCATCTACTCCTTTTGAAATTCATTTAAAACACAGCTGTGATGTTGGGCAGGTCCCACTGCACTGCATTAGACCTGAGACACCATCTTGCTCCTCTGCATCAGCAGCATGTTTTCAGGAAACAGGAGCAGTGTCTTCTCAAAACCAGGGCAGCACTGCTGTTATCTAAGCAGGGCAATTCCTCAGCCCCTTACCAGAGCAGTTACACATGCCCATTTCCCAGTCACAAGTCACAAAAACATACACAGACAGGTTTTCTAACTAACAAAAAGTTCTGGCCCCCTTGTCATTCCTGCTGCAGTCACTGACACCTTCACACTGAAGGCCACTGGATGGCTAATTCCTAGCTCCTGCTGTTTGTACCCCTCCCTCATCACACACTACAATTAATTAACTAATTAATTTCCTTTTGCCTTTGCAGTGACCTTACCATAGGTGATGCAAGCACCAGGCTTCAGCAGCCCACGAGCTCTCCCTTCTTGCTCCAACAGCCCCATCTTCTCCAGCCTACACAGTACACAAGGTTTGAGCAGGGACAGACAGAAGGTCCTCAACACCAGTAACAGCTGTATCAGGCCAGCCTCCTAGCCCCATCACAGCTAAGGCCAATGCCCAGCTGGCCTCTTTGGCAACACCAAAACTCCAAACAAGCTCTCTTCATATAGAAAACACCTGAGTACTTTGACAGACTAACCCCTGTCAGCTGTGCCTCTGGCCCCAGCTGCACTGCCTTGTGGCACCCCAGGTGAGCTTGGCAGGGTGTGGGGCCTTGGCGAGTAAAGCAGATTAGTTGACCTATGTAACAAATGTTCACCTTCGTTCATCTTGTTAGACAAACAAAAACTGGATTTACAAAGCTTGTCATACTACAACATTCACCTGGCCCTATGTACCAGGTCAAATCATACACCGACAATGGCTGATTGCATGGAATTTCGCAGAGGTTTGGCCCACCTTTGTCTCATGCTCCCCTTCCTTAGTTCTGTCATTCCTATGGTAACTAACTCCAATTCTGAGTCACCTTCCCTACAGCATGCGATGGAAATGTATTCTTTTGCTAAGGCAGAAATCTCCCTCAGTGTACTGGTTTAATTAAATTAATGAGCAAATGTGAAAAACAGAGGATCAAGCATGCACTGCTGCAGAGCAGAGGAGCAGTTACACCTGGCACACACAAACCGCCTGAGCTGCAGAACAAACGGTACCTGCAGACAGGTTTTGACACGTAGCTCTGCACGCTCTGCCTGTGGGACAGGGATTATGGAGAACTGCGGAGAACCCAGCAACATTTAATCCTGAGTTAAGAGCTCTCCCTGTTTAGGGAGGTCTCTGCTGCTTCTACTATTGTATCAGTCAGATAAGGTACAGTACCTTGTAACCATTAAGAAGAGAAAAAAATTGAGTATACAATTGACTAAACACAACTGACAGCTTTGAACCAGGATGCTGAAGGAAAAGGCACAACCTAAACATTACAGTCTCTCCTGCCCAGCTCCCCAGCCTATTCTTAGGCTGTTACTTTTTTCTCATTCTGCTAGGAACTATTCCCATAGCACCTAACTATTGCCAAACAACACTGATTTAAAAAGTTATTTTTGTATACTTTCAGGCACTGACCTGTCTTCTAATAACCATCACCTTCTACAGGCAGCTGAACAGCATGCTAAAGATCTGCAGTACAGGCCTGTTGATAGAAATATCTTCCTGGTGTATTGGTTATTATATAATTTCAGCCTTATTTCTTTCAGCTCTCAGAATGAGCTCCTAGCCTCATGACATATGTGCGTACTTTTGACTGAGATGCTGATCTTAGAATGCACAATCATAGTACAGTTAGAACATTAATTTTAATATTCATATAATAGTTTCTGGGAAGTATGATATTACCAGAAATGCCAAAGGACTTTGGCTTGACCTCACAAATTTTAAACCAATAACCAAACTTGAATATAAACCCTAAAGACCTCATATGCTTGTTAAAGGCAAAAGTTAAGACTTCAAAAACAAAACCTCAAGCATGACTGCGCTCCCTTGTCCGTGAGTCAGGGCTTCTCAGCCGAGCCACATGGCTCTGGGGCCCCAGGCTTACAACGGAGTGTTTAGGGAAACATGCTTATCGTGTACGTGTGTCCAGCTGCCAGCACAGACCTCTGGCTACAAGCTACAAGCACAGTATCAGCCCCAAAATGGACTCTGCCTAATAGCAGTGTTATTCTGGGACGGAGGGAAAAACAGGATTGTGCACTTCTCATAAATGTTAAAATAATCCCATAAATCTGAATAAAATTAATTTTTTTTGGTGAAATTGTCTGCAACATTCTGCCATGCATATTCTCCCTCCAAAGGTTTATTTCAAAATTATGGACTTAGAAATGTTTAGCTGGATAGTTCTTGGGTGGCTGAGGTGCTCACTGAAGAATTTAAATGATGTAATAGCGGTTGAACACCCCATTATATGGCTGCCTAATTAGTGTAAATGATAGTTATGTCTTACTCGGAGAGGATTATTTTACACGGAGGAAAATCTACTCACTGCCACAGTAGCCATTTCGATAGTTTTTATAGGAGCAGTTGCATTATGGCTTCATTGAGTAAAAGGTAAGTAGCCGTCCTAAATAATGAAGATTGAAGGTTTAATGGTCCCAATAAAGAATCCTGCAGGTTTTTTATTTCAAAAATTAGAGTTTGATTGCAAGCGTATGATAATGAGAGGGAAAAAGAGCACTGGCACATGGAATCCTTCTGCAGCCCAGGCTCCTTGGGAACTTCCATTTCTTCTGTGCAGAAATACAGAAGATTAAGGACAGAAGAAAAGAAAATAAGCTGCTCTTTACTTTTCAAGATAGTGTGTCCAAGCTCCAAGCCCCTCCCTGTGGCAATATTTCAGTGGATAAGGATGTGCTGGATTGCACCCATTATACTTATAAGGCTGACATTAGTGGAACAGCTGCATACGGCTGATCACGTGCACACAAATACCCTCAAATAATGTGAAGAGCCCAGCTTAGACCCATTTGAGTGATGCTATGCAGACATAAGCCAGCCTTGCAAACTTGTCTCAGAATTCTAGCCTATTACAGCAACTCTGTTTTTGCGAGGCAATAGTCAAGGGACTCGTCATTTCTGTTACAAGACCCTATTTCCAAGGTTGTATATCAGAGATTATAACAGCTATAAAAATTCAAATAAGATTTAAAATTTGGCATAAGCATTCTCACTTGGGATCTAGTATTTTTTAAGCAAATCTTTGCAGGAAAAGCTAAAAGTTTACTTGTTATTTTAGATCTCTCCTGCTACACAATTCTCAATCTAGATTCTTATGCGCTCCCCATCACAGTACCCCAGTAATCTCTTTTCACAGCTGCATTTTCAGAATGGCAGTTCGGAGCTAGGACAATTGATTTGACATTTATTTCTCCAAATAGAAAACTTCCAAGAAGGGTTTTAAAAGAACTTCTGTTCCAAGGCAGCCACTTTTTTCAGCAGTAAAGCACCACATGTGTTTTAGCAAGTAAAAAGTGGCAACAACATTAACCTGAATTATGGTAACAACGACTACAAAACAAGCTGGCTGGGGATTTGCAAACACAATCTCCAGATGTCTGCAAAAGATCTGATTTATCAAACACACTCCAGGCAGGATTTGTTGTGGGTTTGTACTTCCTAATAAAGGAGGTTTGTAGTATTTATTTACTGTCAGTGTCGGTGAAAGGTGCTACCCTCGTGACACCTTTCGGAAAGGTGAGTAGATCCATTAAGAATAATCCACAAGGATACAGGGAGAGCCGCAGACCCTAGAAATCAGAGTTTGGAATCACCAATGAAATGCAACAGAACGAAGGTGAAGGTTAAATATAGGGAGGGGGGAAAAAGAGCGTAAGGATTGCAGGCAGCCTCAAGAGGAAACCTCAGGCAGTGCCAAGGGGAAGTCCAATGCACTCTGGCTGCAGGGGCAGGTTAGCAACGCTAAAATCAAGCCATGGAGGATGCAGCCTTCCTGGATCAGCATAGCCTGTGGCCATTTAAAATGCGTCCCTCCGCAAGGGGATTTAAAAGCACCACACTGAGTAAAGGCTAGTTTTACCTCTGGTTTTGATCCACAGACTTTCTGCTGAGGCCACAATGAGAAACCCTGGCTAGTGCTTAGTTTGGGGACGATTTCTGTGGTATGATTCCCTGCCACACAGGAGCCAGACTGACACAAAAGCACTCCTTCCAAGCAGGTCTCCACACAACCCTCCCCACGGAGAAGTGCTGCATGCAAGTACCTCGCCACTCGTGCTAGTGGAAGAGTGGCACAAGTACGGGCAAAAGCAGCAGGGCCATTGAATTGATGATCCCCTGCCTTCATTCTCACAGTTCTGCCATGCAGTAGTTTGGACTGAAAACTAATGCTTCATACAAAGAATATAGGGTCACTTACATCCTAGGCTCAATATCCAGGAAGAGAGAGACATATGTACACAGAATTAAGCAAAACACATGATCCATATTTTTAATTTTGCATTTACAGGGCAATACTTCCTATTTGCATTGATTTACAAACAACAGCTTTAGGACAGCACTGCATCAAGATAATTACCTTTGTTTCTCATTTGTTGTATTGTTGCTTTTGTTTTTTTCTTTAAAAAGCAACAAAGTTGGGGCAATTCTTTAGAAAACCCAAGGCTTACCCAGAGAATAACATCTTCTGGTTTGGAACAATGACTTACCCCTGTTTAAAACGAGTTACCAAGGTGAACAGATTGAGTAATCAAGCTCAATTAAGCATGCGCAATATGGACTGTAACAACATTCACTGTCTGGTGAAGAGATAAAACAGCTTTTATTTTCTTTTGACTTCTGGCAGTCTACCTCACAGAACCGTTCATTCCTACTTCCACCCAGCTAGCATTTCCGTGAAGATGTATCATGAATTTTAGCTGCTTGGCCAAAGATGTCGCTGGCGAGAGGGAAACAAAAACATTCTATGACTACAAGCAGGAGACAATATTAGCACCTACACAGACATCAAGCTTCGGTGGTACAGTCCATACGCTGATCAAACATTGTTTTCGTATAGGAAAGCGGTGTCGTGCTTTGGAAGACAAACCACTTTTGTGGCTACACAATTACAAGAGTGTTTCAAAAGATAGTTTTCTTCCCATGCAGCAGAATGGTTTGTAGCTTCAGGAAAACTACATTAATAATTTGCGTCTTGGCTGTGAGGCACAAGTATTTTTATTTATTATTATTGTTGCTGCTGTTTTTGTTGTTGCTACCATTAAAATGCTACAGAAATCTCACCACCTTCTATGCCCAGGGAACACATTTTGCTTTGGTACCAGAAGATGGAGCCACATGCTCACAGTTTTAGAGTGAGTTTGTTTGTTGTTTTTTTTTTCCTGTTCTGACAGAAAGGCCACCCATAAAGCAGACAGTGCCTAGAAACTGCTCCCTTACCTTACATGAACTTGCCTTTTTACTGGGTCTACGTCTACTGCTACTCTGATGCACGCCTTACCCTGTCAGTTGCTTTTCTCAGATGTTTCCATAACAACTGAATTTTCCTTGCTGCAAATACATTTCCTGAATTGCCTACCATGTCAAAATGAAATCAGGAAACAGAACCAAACTAAGCCAGGCATTTACAACTACTAAAATATCACACTTACTTCCTTCATGAAAGGATACACTCTTAAAGGAAGTCATATGTGTCCCAGCCCTTCAACGTAAGACTCTTAACTCCTCATCTTGCTAAAGCTCAAATAACTGTAGATATAATATCATGATTACTCTGTGTCCTAAAGCTTAAAAATGTGTGCTCAGATGAGAGAATAGGCTAGGTTTGTACTCTGCAAACCCTTCAGCACTGCTGCAGTCACTCAGAGCAAGGCACACATTTGAGGCGACTACAGCATGCCTTGCTCACCCCAACAGGACGCTGCTGCCCAGCGTGACCGGTGGCCACAAGGCAAGGCCCAGCTGGTTTTTGTCACTCTGTTGAAAGCCAATAAACCCCCAGTCTGCTTCAAAACCTACTTGCCAAGAAAACCCATTGGTGGGACATGCTCTGCCACGGCCAGTCCATCAGAGCCTGCTCTGGGCAGGTCCCTTCCGCCACCCTGCAGATGCCTACAGGCTGTAGCCACGCCAGCGGCAGCTGCTCTGTGGGCAGGGAGGCCAGGGGCATGGCCGAACCCCTGCGGCTCCATGCCGAGCTGTGAGACAGGGCCCGCCGAGTCTGCTAAACCCTGCCCTTAGCCATCCTACCACATACAGCCATCTCCATGAGACACCAGGATGAAAAGAGCCTTTTTAAAATGACATACATCTGAGGGGAAGGGAAACTCTTCACGCAAGGTATTAAAGCCTATTAGGGCTTGCCTTTGTTGGCTACTTGCTCTGTGTCAGCTGCATGAGCAGCCAGTCCTAGAGTTAGATCAAAGCAAGATAATGGCATTCCTAATAAAGCCAACAGAGATCTTTCAGGTAAAAATGATTATTGTTCAAGAACACTGTCAGTTCCTTTCATGTCCCTTCCCGACCTGGCAATGTCCCAGGTTACTACAGAACTGTTTTAAATACACAGACTTCATTCTTCTTTTTGACACTCTTTCAGACTGATCTAAGGCAGCAGAAGCTGGCAACTAGTTTTACCCTCATCCATTTCCTTTACAATGCTGTAACCTCTTTATAACAAATCCACCACCACAAGACTTAACAGCTCTCTAACGGGACATGAAAAAAGAAGTCAGCAAAACATTCCAGCAAAGTGATTCACCAAACAAAAAACCATATATTATTTACAAAATCTAAATATGGGACAAAGCCTGCTGCCTCTATAACCCTGAATGCTGCAACCTGCTATCAGCAGTAGATATTAACACGTGGCTTCAGCTCCCACCAGTCCTCAGGGAACAGCCGTTTGATGGGGAAAACCAGAAGGGTGCGTGTAACACCAAGTGGAGTCCACAGCGGGCGAGACTGACGCAAGCATCATCCTCTATCTGGAGCTTGTAGGAAGGCTTTGGCATGTGGAACAACTAGAGTAATAGTTACTACTAATTCTCAGCTTTTATTTAAAATATTGTACTTGCAAGCTTATCTCCACCAATTAATTCAAGATACTTTGAGAAACAAATCTCAAGAAAACATCATACCGACCCTTTCTGCCCCCATTTGGTCCAGTGCTGTCACCAAAAGCCCCACTACAGCTTTGGTTGCCAGGATTTCTGAGCAGTGTCTCTAGCACTCCCTGTATGATTTTTGGACAATCACTTACAGACTTGGATTTGCTTCCTTTGCCTGTAATATATGAAAAATACCCAAAGTCCTCAGTGGAACACTACATTTGGCAATCACCTTAGCACTCGGTAAAGGTATATGGGAGCTGTGGGTAGGGATGCTGAGGCAGGACAACCCCTCAGCATGAACAGAAAGGACTTTCATACTCTTCCCATCTGGATCCCTTGCAGAGCAGCCACAGCTGTATCAGTGGTCCCAGCCTAACTGCAGGAGATGGAGACATCTCAGCCATGCACTCTGTGCAGGCACAGGCCAACTGTGCGGCAAAGCCACCAAAAGCGGCTGTACAGGCATCTACCAGGCTTAATCCACATTAGGCTACAAAACCCACAAAGGACACCCAGGCAGCACTAGCTGTATCCCAAACACGTCACCTGCGCTGTTTGTGCTCTCTGCTCACAAAGAAATGGAAATCACAGACAGAAATACAGGATTCCTATTGAAAGTCAGCACTGAAACGATGTCAAACTAAGGAAACCTCCAGGAGGCAGCACAAAAGGCCACAGTATTGATTGACTATTGTGTCTGCAAGATGGACGAGAATTGGAACTCCTTTGTAAGGAGATCAAACACATCATTTAATAAAAACAAGGCATCCTACAATGAACCTCTCTTTCCCATATTTATTCCTCTCTAAACACAGCAGTGCACAGATTATAGGAAATGGTTTTACATTTAACTTCAACCCCAAGTGGTAAAGAAACGGATTGTATCTCACAATGTAAATTTGCATCTACCATCATTTAATGGATGTTTTATACATGCTATGTACTACTGTGTTTTTATGGAAAGGCAAAAAAAATTACTTGGGAATTTGTTTTTAATTAAGCAATAAGGCTCAATGGGGTACTGCTATCATGCAATAAAACCACTCCTGGGGTGTTGTGAGGCATTTGGTCCAGATGAGTGCTTCAAATCACCCCCAGATTGTGATTAGACGATTACTCCCTGGAGTTAATATTAGATGGTTCTCTCTAGAGTTGTCTTATTGCTATTATAAAAAGTCTTCAACATGGGGAAACTAAGTAGCTTTTGTGCTTGAAGAAGATGAAGTTCGCAGTTTCGACTGTTGAGTGGCTGGCTGAGCTGTGTGGGTCCCATAGATCAATTCACTTATTTAGCATGCGTGAAAGATCATCTCAGTGCATTTCTTTGACCCAAACAGTTTTACAATTAAGTGGCTTTCTTTTTTCTAGGAGATGGAACGATATAAAGAGCAAACAACTCCAAAATAAAACAATCCCAAGACAAGGTGCTGAGGAACTTTATTCGGAGATACGTATTACTGGCTTTATCTTTTTGTAGGGAATAATGAATCCTAATTGCTATTATGCTAATTGTATTAATGAAGGCTAATGCATGTAGTAACGGTAAGAGATCCTCCCAAGTTGGGTACATGAGGAGGTACGTGGCCTGAGGCATTTGTGGCACCTCCCAAGCTAACGAATTCAAACAGCCCAAATGGTACAGAGCCAAACTCCGGTGCCCTCCCCTGCCTCCCCCCAACCACTCTTCAGGCTTGAGGTTAGAGAAGAAATATTTCATCCTGAGAAAAAACAAACAAACAAACAGAAAGCTAAAAACAAAGCTTCCTGTACATTTCAGAGAGATCTCAGGAAAACATGAACTCTGGCAGGTCCCTTCCACTGCCCAAAAGGCAGGATGGTAGCACATGCACATCAACAATTTTTGCACAGCTTGAGCTGAAGTACAGAGCAGAGGCCTCAACTCCTCATTCAGATGCCCCTCAATAGCCCACCACACACCACCTATTGCACAAAATCTCTCTGGTTTCTCAAGCAGGCAACAATTTTTACACTTCACAAATTAAGGTGTGATCCTTCACACATCCTTGGCGCCTTACCCTATGTCACATCTCATACCCTGCACAGCCCAGGCAGCAATACACTCTCTAAAAGCCAATAAACCTCTTCCACCCGGTAAGAAATCCCGGTGGTTCCTCCTTCAGCTCAGCATCTCTCCATTTAAAGATCCAGCATGCCAATGGATGGGGATCCCAGCCAAGCTGAGGTTTGCTCTCTTGGTTTGCAGGATGTCAGCAGAACACCTTGGAAAAAACAACACTGCCTTTCTGTTTTCCCTTATATTTGAAGAACGCGAAAGGAAACAAGGATTTCCTTTTTTTTTTTCCCTTTCCCCTTTCACAGAGCTCTCTGCAATATGCACGCAATGCACAAAATTTCCCCAGGCAATCGCAGCAGATGCCTTCCTGCACAAAAGGCATTGATGTGGGGCAAGGCACAGGTCCCTTACAAAGAGATGATTTTTCCTTTCTGAGTGACGCACGCACTCAGCCTGGACAGCAGTTCCAAAGGAAGGAGGCCAAAGCATATTCTTCACATAAATAGAAGCTATATACACGGGCAAAGCAGGGTTTATGAACAAAACTCTTCTATGTGTCTGACTAATCAGTCAATCATAGATGAACACCTTTACATCTTTCTAAATTAACTGATGATTATCACACTCTTGTTCCCTGGGCTTTTTCCCCACTTTAATATTTGAAATGCTTAATCTACCTAAGTTTAGTGTTTGAAATACCTAACGTTTGGCCATGATTTATCTTGTGCAATAAAAGCACACTCTGAATATAAGATCACTGTTTAAATAGAACAGCAATAGCAGGTAAAGAGTTCAGATGAAGAACATGCACAGAATGATGTTACTCCAGAAGGAAGGCTGAGCCCAACAGATGCAGTAGTCTCTCACAGCATGCTGCAAAACGCTTTCAGCAGCCCTTTTAGAGACATCGCTCTTTTCCACATTATTTGTATACGGTTTTCCTCCAATATTACACCCCTCTCTGCACTGAATACCTGCACATTCTCACAGTTCTGGCATTTCATACTCTCTCACCCCACCTCTTTCTCACCTTCCCCTTTCATATTTCGGCTCCCATTACTGGGGAACACTGCTCAAACAGTGGTGCTAAACCTCCTGCTTGTTGTCAACATGTACTCACCCATCCCGCTCCTCTGAAGAGAACAAACTCCTGAGCTTTCCCTGTTCTATGTCGCCATATTGGGCAGCTCTCAGGTGCAAGCTGGAAATTCACGGTGACCAGCTCACTTGACAAATCCACTCACAAAATGAACATGAAGCTCATGCTATTAAGGATGAAAGAAAGCAGGGGTTAGTGACACAACCCGAAGAAACTGAAACTAGGTAACCTGGATTAAAAAAAAAAATAAATGCAAAAACCACTTTTCCACTGAAACAATGAAAGTCCTTCCATGCTTGGACCTGCTCAATTTTCAGGTAGGGAGGCAGGGAAAGGGCTGCCAGAGTAGGAAGTGGGGGTGTTTCTGCACTGCAAGGCGAGGCGCATCCACAGTCCTGGCAGCAGCAGCAGCTTCCCACTCAGCACTTCCCAGAGGCCCAGCATGCCCACCTGACATCCACCACGCTCCTGCTTGACCCCAGGAGCATGAATCAGTGTATTCATTTTGCTCACGGTTTTAAGTTTCAAGTTTTATCATGTCTCCTGCTCACAGTATACTCTATCATGCAGAACGGTACACACTGATGACATCATATATCGAACATTTCAGCAACAAAACACCCTGAGTATTTTACAGTTAAGGAGAGGGATATAAATGACACTACACACTACACATTGATCGAAAACATAAAGTAAAACCCTTACCAAGCTTTGGATCAGATCTTCTAACCACTTCCATGATTAGTTACAGACCACTGCTGTCGTGGTTTAACCCCAGCCGGGAACTAAGCACCAGGCAGCTGCTCGCTCACTCCTCCCCCTGCTGTGCCGGGTTTGCGTGGCAAGGTTTTGGTAGCGAGGGGGCTACAGGGGTGGGTTCTGTGAGGAGCTGCCAGAAGCTTCCCCCATGTCCGACAGAGCCAGTGCCAGCTGGCTCCAAGATGGACCCACCGCTGGCCAAGGCCAAGCCAAGCAGCAATGGTGGTAGCACCTCTGCGATAACATTTTTAAGAAGGGGAGAGAAAAAAAAAAAAAAAAAAAAAAAA
>Ga0065711_1038739_pt1 | contig 18467 bp, 15 predicted proteins | sample Hoacrofraction12_FD_59098 | JGI IMG/M metagenome (GOLD analysis project Ga0065711, IMG submission 59098) | Hoatzin crop microbial communities from Cojedes, Venezuela - Epithelial fraction 12 v2 (version 2) | ecosystem: Host-associated > Birds > Digestive system > Esophagus > Crop | place...
CCTGGACGCGGTCCTGTGCAGCCTGCTGTAGGTGCCCCTGCTTCGGCAGGGGGGTTGGACTAGATGACCCACAGAGGTCCCTTCCAACCCCTGCCATTCTGTGATTCTGCTTCTGTAAAAATAAGTAGGAATGCACAGCTGATGATCAGGTGAGATTTTTTAAACTAGTTTGTCTGACAAACGAGCTGTAATTTTGAAGCATAACATGTTTTAAAGAAGTATTGCGTTTGTCATGTTATTTGCTGCATGCATCTAGGCACCTGATGAACAGGCAGGGCACCTGCCTCATCAGTCATGAATACAGAGCAAGATCTGCTTTTGAACTACCTCTGTTCTCTGGAACGAAAGATAAGGTCTATGGGGTTTCTTTCTTCTAGGGAACCTGTATTTACAGCTAAGATAGTGCCTCTGCATCTGTGTTAGAACAGATAAAACATTAACAGGACTTCATATTTTGTTATTAAATAGTTATTCTTTAGTCAGGGAACTTGATACAGAGTAGAAGCCCCAAGGCTCCATATCAAATCATTGATATGCTGAGTATGACCTGCCAATACCTAGCATAGGACTAATTTTCTTTGCTTTGATCATTTTAGTGTAACAATGATGTAAACAGGAAAGAAAATATGCTTTTGAACACCAATTGTAGGCAGCTAAAAGCCCTGCTGAAGGCTTTCTTCCTGAACAGGTAAGTGGTATTTTTTTAAAATAATTCTCTTCTTACTAGTCTTGGGCTCACTTGAAGAGTTCACTTCATCTTTATGTCCTGAAGATCTATTCTGGGCTGCAAGAGCCCTGGGCACTCCAGCTGGAAATCATAGTAGGAGTGCCGACATACCCCTTGCCCTGGATGTCGCACTGGGTGCAGTGGACAGACCACGCGCCATGGTCCTCCTGTGTGATGCTTATGGCTGTGTGAGTCACGGCACTGCGTTATTTGAAAGCTCTGGAGTGGAGGACCAGCGCTGATGGTGTTCTTTGCTTTGCATGCTTAGGTCTTGGCAGCTTGTCAGTAATGGGTATTGGTGGCACCTCTCATGAGCGATGTAACTGTCAAGGGCCGGATCCAATTCCTTGGCAGCGCTGCTGTACAGCTGGCAGCACTCGGTGTCTAAAAGCTGCCTTCTTCCCACTGCGTTAGGATACGTGCTCCAGCCGCGGTGAGCGCAGGGTCCCCACGCTGGAGGGACCTGATGCAGGCGAGGGTCGAAACCCTCGGAAGGCTGCAGAGGGAGCTGCGTTCAGTGCGTCTGACCCTGTCCGCAGGAGGGCAGCCGTGCCGGCCAGGGGCCGCTCCTCCGCCCGCTTCCCTCTTGCGACGCCGGCGAGAGCAGCTGCCAGCGCGCCGCAGGGGGGCGCTGTGGGGAGGACGGGCTGCTCGCGGAAGTTTGTCCCTCGGCGGCGCTGGTCGGAGCGGGGGGCGGGCCAAGATGGCGGCGCGCAGCCGGTAGCTCACGCGTGGCGGGCTGGTGGTGGCGGTGCAGGGTGCGGCTCGGGGCCGCCATGTCGGGCCGCCAGGGAAACAAGCTGCCCAGCAACCTGCCCCAGCTGCAGAATCTCATCAAGCGGGACCCGACCTCCTACACGGAAGAGGTGCGGAGCCGGGGGGCCTGGCTGGGGGGGTCGGGCGGGGGCTGCGGGTGTCGCTGGTCTCGCTGAGCGGCCGCCACCGCACCCCCCCCCGTGTGTGTGCTCAGTTCCTGCAGCAGTACCACCACTACCAGTCCCATGTGGAGATCTTCACCTTCCAGCCGGACAAGCCCAGTAAGGAGCTGGCTGAACTGGTGATGTTCCTGGCGCAGGTGAGCGCATCAGTAAATTATTGTCGATGTAACTTACTCGTGTGTGCATTATATTAATATTATATAAGCAATTATAACTTTGTTGGTTGCTTACAATACCTCACGCCTTCCCAGGGTTGTGAGGTGACCCAGGGTTTTCGCTGGAGAGTTCAGCTGGCTCTGTCCCTCCCCAGGTCGCCCACTGCTACCCAGAGCACATGGCCAGCTTTCCCCAGCAGCTGAAGGAGCTGCTCTCGCACCACCATACGGTCCTGGACGCAGACCTGCGTATGGTAAGACCCACACCCAAAGCTGTTTGGGGTAGTCTGTGTCCTGTGGTTAAAGTATGCCCTTTATCTGCAAGATTAGAGCTTGCAGTTTTCTTCTTAATTTTTTTTAATGAAGATGGGAACCGGAGACTATTATGACATTTTGGTTCTGTTTCTCTCTTACAGACATTCTGTAAGGCTTTGATCTTGTTAAGAAACAAGAATCTAATAAATCCAACGAGTTTGCTGGAGCTCTTCTTCCAGCTGCTGCGGTGTCATGATAAGCTGCTGCGAAAAGTAAGCCGTGCATAGCAAAACCGGTCTTGATTTCGAGTGGGTTTTGACCAACTTGCCAGAAGTAATGCAGCGCTGGCAGGCAGCTGTTTTACTTTTCTTGGTAACAAAATAAAGTTCAAAATAGCTCTGTTTTTTCAGCAATTGACAGTGCTGGAGGCAAGACCCCATCTGTATGTTTGGTTAGTAACAAGCACGCTGCTGTAAGCACTTTTGCCGTGCTATTGCAGGCTGTGGGCTTGTCCGGCATTTGGAATTGAGTGGCTTGGGTGTGTCTGCAGGTGAAAACCACAAATGCGTTGCTGTCAGAGCAGGCCTTACTGAGTTCTTCGTGAGAGCTTCTGAGAAAAGCAACCAAACCAGCTGCTAGTTGAAGCTGTACTTCAGGTTTTCTGCTGTAAAAGTGAAAATACTTGCTTTCTGCTGCCAAAATTACTAAACTGGCCATCAGAACATGCCTGAATGAAGCAGGGGTGGAATTTTTTTAAGCAGTACTTCATGCTGTTCATTTTCCTGACTTACTGTACTATAAATTAAGTATGCTTTTCAAATACATAAAAATAAAGCATTCATGAGACTTTACAGGATAAGTTCTTATTTTTCCAACTGTAACTTAAAAGATAAAATAATATTCTCATTGGTGATCAGTTTGGTGTCTCAGTTGAGTACTTACATTACTATTTCCCTGGTCTCTGTCTGCATTGTTCTCTGCATGACTTGCGCAGGTTACTTCCCATTATCTCTCCATTTACAGACTTTGTATACTCACATCGTGTCGGACATCAAGAATGTCAATGCTAAACACAAAAACAATAAAGTGAACACAGTAAGTATTTTAGCTTTCAGAAATACTTCAATTTAACCTCTTGATATCATGAAAGACTCCTAATAATGTTTCCAAACTTTTTTTCTTAGGCACTGCAGAACTTCATGTACACTATGCTGAGAGACAGCAATCCCACTGCTGCCAAAATATCTCTGGACGTGATGATTGAGCTTTACAGAAGGAATATTTGGTAGGTCTGGCAGGCTTGTGTTGATTCCCCGTTTATTGTGGGGCAGCCATCTTAACATCACTCGTGGCATGTAGTCCAAAATGTAATGCTGCAGGGCTATGACTTAAATATGTTTATCTTATTTGTGTTCCTCGGGGGCTATGTTTTGTGGAATGGAATTTAGCTGGAAAGAAACACTGTTTTCTGTGAAATCTCAGGGTTGGTTAGATTGAATATTTGACGTTTGAGTTGAAAATGGTATGTAAATTGTGTGTATTGCATTTGAAACCAAAGCCAGTGGAAAAAGTGGTAATTGGTCTCCCATTACTGCAGCTTATTCTTTCTGTCCCTTCAGTCACAAGTGAGCACAAGTGGGTCTGTTTGTTTAGATGAAGCTACTGCTGTGTTACAGGAATAAAAGAAAATGACAGAAGCTTAACTTCTTTGTTTGCAAATCTACTTGGAGCATTGAGAGACCTGATTCTAATGAAGCTTCCTGCTTGTTAGGATTCACATTTTGTGAGACTTAATTTTCTGAGAATAACCTGAAGTTGCAGAACTTAAAGTAAAAGGTGATGTTTTGGTTTATTCCAGGAATGATGCCAAAACAGTAAATGTCATCACAACTGCCTGCTTTTCAAAAGTGACAAAGGTGAGAACAGAAATCACTTGATAAAGCTGGGTATAACCTAAGTTACCTTATTCCTGTGGATACAACTTTTTATTTTGTAATTGCTAACAGGCTTCACTGATGATTTGTCTTCTGCTTGTTTTATTTTCAAAATGCTGTTTGTGTGGTGAGAGAAGGCAGCATTTGGTTCTTATGCACAGAGAATCAGAATTGGAAGCTTGTCTTACAACAAACGCAGGCTGGTGGGAGGAGGGCAGGTGTACTTGCTACTGCTGCTCAGAAGAGATTGTCAGAATATCACCTCCTTATCAGCACCGTAAGGCTTTCATTTGTTGAATGTGAAGAAAGCTGCTGTGTTTCCTGGGGCTTGAGTGAATCTTAGGCCTTCTGTCATTTGTGTCAGTTCTGCAGTGCTGGAGGTTTTAAAAGCTTGTGTTAGTTTGAGGCAAGTTCTTCCACTATGAAGGTCCAAAAGCTGTTCCATTCAATAAAAACCAACCAACCAAAAGTAACTAAAACCCCAACCAAAATCCCATAGGAAATAATAAAAGTTTGGAGTTCTGAGCACTGTCTTGGGTATCAGCTGTGCAGGAGTTCCCAAAAATGTTGGCATGGAGCAGTTAAATAGAAATTGCTTTGCAGAACGATTGGAAGTGAATGTGTATCTTTAGACTTGCTCCAGGCATGGTAGAAGCACAGCTACTTTTTGGCTCTTTGTGTGACTGACTGTTGAGGATGGGCAGCAAAAATTGACTGCTTCTGTAAATCACCCGTGGCTTTCAGTCTGTGATGTGTTTTGCTTTCTGTTCATATCCATGCCTATAAAAAATGGGGAGAGCCTTCGCATAACCTAAGATGTGGATGTAGGGCTGTTGTAAATACTCATGGCAGTTTGTCCTGTCCTACATACACTTACTTTGCTTTTCAGGTATTAGTTGCTAGTTTGAAGTTCTTTCTTGGGAGAGATGAAGATGAGAAACAAGACAGTGACTCAGAATCTGAGGTGGGTGCTGTGATTAAATCTTCTCTTCTCTGTTCTTCAAACTCTAATAGGTCTGTCATCCTAGTGACCCTGGCTCTGCCAATCTGTGTGCTTCTGTGATACTTAGTTTTCCATCTTGCTTCCTCCAGATGCTTCTATGCTTCACAAAAAAGTTCAGTGTTTTTGACAGGTGGCCCCAACTGATAGCACGATGCCTCTGCTGTCTGTCTAAAGACTAATGCTGAGAGCTCTTTTGCTTTCCTCTGCTCCTTGTGAAGGAAGCAATTCGCTTTGAAGACCTAAGCAGGTGCTGGTCAGTTTAGTTTGTGAAGACCTGCATTGCTAGGTGTGTAATGTAGAGTTACGGGAAGAGGGTTTCACCTGCTGTATTGGAAGCTGGTTTAATTTTTCAGCTGTCTCTTCCTTTTGTGCTCCCCTTCCCGTTTATGTACAAACATAATTCAGTTATTTTGAGAAGGCTGATAACCTAACAGGATTTCAGTCTAGAACCTCCTAATACAGATATCATTATTTGTCCATGACTGACAATACTCTGCTTAACCAGCTGGAAAAACTACTGTGATGTGCTGTTAAGTGTTTGTGATCTCACTTGCGTGTAGGTATGTGGCTAGTTTTATGGAATGGGAATTTTAAATGCTAGTATTTATGTGTGATGAAATTTAGGAATAGGGGGAGTTTTCAAATATAGTACATGATCCTGAAAAATATTGATATTTTTGTTTCTGATTCCCATTTGAAGCCTGATGTCACCTGAGTCTTGTTTTCCTTGCATTCTTTTCCAAGGATGATATTCCCACAGCCAGAGATCTGATGGTGCGGTATGCAGCTAACAAGAAAACCACCAAGCGCAAGAAGAAACTGGAAAAAGCGATGAAGGTTCTCAAGGTAAGGAGAGTGGCATCCAATTTGCCAGCGTTTTAGCTTAATCCTTCAAGTGCAGAAATGTTTTTGTTGCCTCTGTCATCTTAGCTACATTTTGTCATTTCTTCTAGGTGAAGTTCCTCAAGTGTTTTAGCATCCGTTGGCCAGGCACATGCCTTGTTTGCCTGGAAGAGAGCTGTTGTGAAGCAGAGTCTAAGTTGTGGATTAGCTCTGCTCTGGGTACCCTTTGTATGGTTCCCTACTTTAAAGTATGTGGTGTCTTGATAAGTAACTTTTTAATGCAGCTCCTATTGCCTCTGAGGTCAGGTGGCAGAAAACCCTACACAGTTGAAAAGCGTGATAGCTTACTGGTTAAAGCAGCTCTTTTTTTAAGCAAAGAATGGTAAAAGCAGCTTTTAACAGCAGCCTGAAACTGAAGCACTTGCAGCTTTTTAATGAAAATAAAAAAAATGTCTTTTACTCTTTTTGCCATGCAGAAACAAAAGAAGAAGAACAAGCCAGAGGTGTTCAACTTCTCTGCTATTCACTTGATTCATGATCCCCAGGGTAAGCATGCATTGTATTTTTTCTTTTTTCAAGTTGTGGTAATCTTAGACACTGAAGCTCAGACCCTACTCTGCAAGGAGAATGAAAATGACAAGTAGATACAAATGTGACAATGTGATACTTGTAGTGTGTTTTATTGTAGAGTTTCATAGCACTTCAGAAAAGTGAGATCAGTCCTGTTGTGCTGGTTGTAGTGGGACACTTGTAGATAGTCAGACAAGGAAGAAGCAATATTACATCATCTGCTTCAGGTTGCTACAGATCAGGATGTTGCTCTGTTGTATGTGTGAAGGCCATAATTTGATGAACGGGGAGTAGTTTACCTACTATAGCTTCTTTGTCTCACCCCCTTCAAAAGTGTATTTCTGTTATTACTCTGATGTTTGTCTAATATCACTCGATTTGGTCTTAGTCTGATCTAGTGAACCTCTGGGGATTTTGTTTTTCAAATGAAACCAAAACATAACTAAAAAAAATAGCTTTAAATATTAAATAACTGTACTAGTTTTCATCTCTGCTGAACCTCTGCACAACTTTAGATCTTCTAGGCATGTGAGAAGAAAATTAACTCACTGGGAGAAGTGCTTTGGCCACCTTTAATTTCTTCTGTGCAAGGGCACTGGGGCTTAAAAAAACCCAAATCAAACTAACTTTTTTTGTTAACCTAATTCCAGTGGAGATCTGCATTGTGGTCTTAAGTCTACCACAAATCTGTTACTGCTTCTTCTAGACTTTGCGGAGAAACTGCTGAAGCAGCTGGAGAACTGTAAGGAACGATTTGAAGTGAAAATGATGCTCATGGACCTAATATCTAGGCTAGTTGGAATACACGAGGTACCTACTCTGACAATTTTGTAATGGTCTGATGGTAGCCAGCCTGGTTTGGGTGGTGGCATGCTGTGGCCTTGTGGCTCTGGAAAATGAGGTTTAATTTTGCTGTATGTTGAAAAGTGCAGATGTATGGTCAGGTAGTTGACAGTGGGCCTCATGGAATGGCGCAGTGGCATAGACTTGTGTGGTACTAAGTCAGGTCTGCTAGAGAAAGCTGTTGGTCTGGAATAGCCGAACTGTCTCTAACGAATAGAGGAGAACATGTCTCCTTCAAGACCTCTGTGCTCCTGGGAGGTTCTTCAAATGAGAAAAGTTTTTCAAACAAGTCCAGCAACTGCTCATGAACAGCACTCTGAGGTACAGCCAAAGTGTGATCAAAATTACTGGAGTCTCTTTCTCTCTTGGGAGAGAAGATTGTGTCCTTGAAGCAAGGGGAAGTGGTGTGTTGTGGGATCATGCAGCAGAGTGCCCTAATTTGAATTCTGTGCAGTCTAACAAGAGCCATTCTCTGGATTTCACAGAGCTTGGGATTGAGCCTTGTATTTCCTTTACATAAGTCATTTCCTTATCTCCACATATGTCAAGGTCAAGACAGGAGAATGCATCATGCAATGAAATCCAAGGCATTTGGAGAGCAAGCTGTGTAGAATTGTTGATTGGTTTACAGCATATCAGCCTACGAAGATGATCTCACGTTAAAAGACAAGAAGCTAATCTGTCACAATTTATTGCTTTCCTGCAGGTTTTTCTTTTTAATTTCTACCCCTTCGTTCAGAGATTCCTGCAGCCCCATCAGAGAGGTAAGTAGCTACTAGCAGATAACACTGCTGGTCCATCATGTCACGTGTACGGTCAGTTCTTACAAGTGGTGTTGTGAGTAGGTAGCAGTAGCTCAGGATGTAGTAGTAGTAGTCCAGAGAGTTTGGATGAAGGAAGTAAAAGGCCCTGACTGCCAGAAGTGCAAAGCACTTTGAGCTTTTACGGAAACTGTGTGCACTCAACGCTCCTTACCTAAGCATTTGAGAAACTCCAGCAATGGAGTAAAATGAATCTACTGAGTCCCTAGTTCCTTGTGAATCCTGACTGAGTGAAGTGTGACTGCCTTTTGCTGCTTTTACAGGTGTTTCACTCTGGTTCTAGAGGATTTCTTTGTCTTACCTGGCTATTAAGGGCCTGCACTGCTGCTGGGGTGGAGACCAGATGAGTTCCTAATGCTTGGTGGGAGAGGAGAAGTAGTTGTCCCAGATAACTTCAGATTGGAATGGCTTTGAGGCTTAGACTGAACAGCTTGTTGAGTTAGCTGTTTTGGTGGATGCATTTATGGGCCAGAGTGAGCGGCGGCAATATACTTCAGTATCATCTTCCCACTTTTCTTCCAGAAGTGACAAAGATTCTTCTGTTTGCTGCACAGGCTTCGCATCAGTTAGTACCACCTGAGGTCAGTATTCCACCTATATTTGGTGATGTTAAAAATGGACAGCAGGCCAGCATGGAAATATGACTGAATGCATTTGCGGGGAGGGGGAAAAGGGAATCTGGTGACACTCTTTGTCTTTTAAAGCTTATGGTAATTTGGGCTACTTCTGCAAGTTCCAAAGGATTGTTTTGTGTAAAGAGGAGACACACCCCCATGTCTGATGTCTTAATTTCTACAAGAGAATTTGTGTCTAGAAATTATTTGCAGGCTATAGCAATAAGTCCTGAGCTCTATCTTTTATGTGAAAAGAGCTCTGTCTGTTAATAATGTGTAATCATTTTCTCAATTTTATTAAATATGCATCAAGTTTGTTTAACTTCTTTCTTATTTTCAGATTATCCAGTCAGTGTTAATGACCATTGCCAACAACTTTGTCACTGACAAGAATTCTGGGGAGGTCATGACTGTGGGGTAGGTACAGAATCTTAGAAAAACTGTAAAACTCTCTCAATGTAGAAAAATATTTTTCTGTTTTAAACTACCTGCAACTTCTGTCATTCGTACTATGCTTTCAAGAACCTGCTTGAACAAAACCAAGTTTCGACAGTATCTCAGAATAAACTTCCCTTATTTTTGTTGGCAGTATTTTAAATTCCCCAAAATGATGGGTTTCTGTGCTTAGTGCTGTGACTTAACTTTTCTGCATGATGGTGCTTTTTTTTTTTTAATTTGTTGTTTGGTCTTTTATTTTTCTTTCTGGATACTGTTATTTCTACTTTAAGGGCAGACCTCTTGTCTGTGAATTGATATATTTGTATATACTCGGTGAGTGACTAGCATTGTAGTTCAAGACTCTTAACTTTGATGTTTTGTGGATGAAATTTTGCTACTGACAACAAATTTAAATGCTGCTGTTAGTGAAACTGTAATGTGCTTTCTCTGACCAGTCAAGGGGTATTTGTGAAAGCTGTGATGTTCTCCTCTGTTACACTAAATGCTATATAAAGTTCTTCAAGTTCCAGATAATTCAGTCTACTGCTGGGACACTGGGAATCTCTTCCAGCTGTGGTGTTCAGAAAATAATTCACTTTCCATTTTTTAGAATCAACGCGATAAAAGAAATCACTGCGAGATGTCCATTAGCCATGACTGAAGATCTGCTCCAAGACCTCGTTCAGTACAGGACTCATAAGAATAAAAGTAAGTGTATTACATGGATATGACTTTTACATCTTTTTTTCTCATGTGTCATCTGATCCTCCATTGTTATAGCCTTCATCTTAATTGTTTTTTATGTGGGCTGAGCAGTATCATTTTCAATATGTCTGTTGCATTTCTCTGTACTTTGAGTGTATACGCATAGGAGACAAAGCAGTCATGGGTAGTTATGGCAGGGGAACTAACTGATAAAACTGCAGAAGGGAAACTGCTTCCTTATAAAGATTTAGTCCTAAGCGAGACCTGGATCCTGCATTGGAGAAATCGGAGGGAGCTATAACTTCAGAAAAGGCATGAGCAGGTTGTAAATACTGATTATCTGAGTGGGCTTTCAGTTTGCTCAGAGTTCTGCTTTTCTGTACTTATTCCTGATTCTCTTTTTTCTGGGTAGATGTGATGATGTCTGCGAGAACTCTTATACACCTTTTCCGTTCCCTGAATCCAGAGATGCTGCAGAAGAAATTCAGGGTAATTGTTGTTTTATGTGCATTGCATTCACCATAAAAGTAGGCTCATGTGCTCAAAAATGATAATGAAAATTGGTCTCATAGCCTCTTGAGAATGAGGTGTAATCATGCCTGCGTTCTTTCTCTGCTAGCTCCCTTACTGCCTTTTGATGTGGCATGCTCTTATTTCGAGATTTCCTTGGTTCAAATTTATCGAACTCATTGACAGAAGGATCGTGCTACAGAAGCTTGACTATCTTCTTACAGTTGGTTCAACTTTTCAGTAGTTCAAGATCTTTTCTTATTTCGTCAGGCAGAATTTATCTTTTGCACCTGCACCCTCCTCTCCCCAAGATTTTTTAATGGATTTGTGGGTGTTAAAATAGCAGCCTGCTTGACCTGTATTTTGTTAACTTACAGGGTAAGCCTACTGAGGCCTCGGTGGAAGCCAGGATTCATGAATATGGAGAACTGGATGCCAAAGATTATATTCCAGGAGCAGAAGTACTAGATGTTGAGAGTCAAAAGGAAAAGGGAGGAAACCAAGAGGAAGGTTGGCTTTTTTTCTTTACCACTTCTGTTTAGAGCGTCATTGTCACTAAGACTTTATTTGGATGTAAAACTTGGTGTTTGTGCATTTCATATGCTGCTGTCACACGCTGCATGACTTGCACGTGTCTGTATTTGTCCATTAAGAAGCACTGATGCTATCCTCGAGTAAGTGCCGTTTATCCAGTGAAGTTTCTTACCGTGTGTTGCTTTGTGTGATAGACACTGAGGGATGGAAAAGCAGAGGGACAGACATTGTACAGGCATGAAACTTCATGTGTTCAGCTCTTACTAAAGAAAATTTTTTGTTGTGTATTGTAAAACACTGAAATAGTCCTTTGAAATAGTTTTTTGCTTCTTTAGTTCACTTTCTGTGTATATGCTCCAGACAAATCAAGCCTGATGGCACTGGAGATATTGCAGTGGAGGTGTATGGGAGGAATAAGCACCCTGATATGTCATGTTTCCTACCCACACAAATGCAGTGGTTAGTGTAACAATCTTTGCTTTGGTTTCTGAAGCTGATGACTTAGCACATCGGTCAGTTTGAAGAACAGTGAGGGAGGAGCAATGCATATACTGTAGAAAGTAACTTGGCTATAAATTGCATTGCTTGCCTCCTTGGTTTAGATGGCAGGGAGCAGTGAACATTGTTACTGAACAGTCTAATAAGGATTAGTATCTGTAAACTACTGTGTTTCTTCAGAGACTGTCCCAAATGCACTTTGTTTTGAGGGTCTTCAGATGAGAATTAAGCTTTGCAAAGCATAGCATTATGGTACAGCTTGCTGTGACACTGACTTGTTGCAAGCTGCCTCGGGCATTTTCCGTGGTTGGCTTGGTTATGAGTGAATAGGTGTACATAAATGCATTTCCTGTAAAGGCTCTGATAACCATTGTTCCCCATTTGTCAGAATCTCATAATAAATGTATTAAGGTGATTGCAGCTTACAGTAATGACAAAACGCACCAGCTGTTTTAAGCAGTCTGTCGTAGGGAGGTGTGTGTGTTTTCAAAGATCTCACACTACCGTATGCAGTTATCACTATAAAAATTGGTGTCTGTAACTGAATGTGCATGTGGTGTGGATGCACTAAGAAATCGGAGCTGAGGTTTTTTGCACAACTGTGAATCCGTTGCAAGCCAGATGGAATTTAGTAGCTCAGCTTGCCAGTAGGAAAGCATGAGAGCTGCTGGTGTCTTCTGAAAATCATCAACAAGTAGCGATCAGATGTGTGAAGTATCTTATGTCTTTGTAATGTCCGTGTAGTTCTAAGGCCAGGGTGCTGAGACACTACAGCTTGCCTGTTTGGTAAGCGTGTCCCAAGGCATAAATGCAGTCAGCAGATAGGTAGCGAAAGGCAATGAGAGCTTGCAATTCAATCTTAAATTATTTCAAACTCAAGCAGTTAAGCTGAATCTGTATTCAACAGCTCTGTTCACTTTTTCCCTTGAGCAGATGGATGGGAAAGTGCTAGTCTGAGCGAGGAAGAAGATAATGAAGATGGAGAATGGATTGATGTGCACCACTCCTCAGATGGGGAGCAGCAAGAAGTAGTGAGTTCTAAGTGTCTTCTACCCCAAATACAAATGAGTCTTTTTAGTAGCAGATCAGATTCTCTTGTTCTGTACCTTCATGTGCTGCTTGTGAATAACTGTACAGGGCTGCAGAGTAACTTGACCAGAATCAGTGGGGTTGAAGTACTGTTTAGCACCTGTGCTGAAGTATGCGTGTTCTTAGGGGGAGGGGGAGAGAAGGGGGAATTCTGTCCCAGTGCTAAATGCCTTCAAAGCTATGATATTTACTTGAGTGCTTTTATTCACTCTGAAATATGGAGATGATGTACTTCTTTATTCAAATACTACATGTTGGATATAAGACTATGAAGAATCCTAGCAGCTGGTTGTAGCATTTCCCAGCAGTATTGTGCCTGCATAGGTACTTGGGAGGCAAGGGTCATGGACTGCAGCACAGAAATGGTTTGCAAAACTCTGAATGATTCTTCTTTTTGTCCTTTTTTTCAAAAGGCAGAGAAGGTGAAAAGCATGCCCATAGAGGAACGAAAAGCCAAAGCTGCAGCAGTCAGTACAAGCAGGCTGCTAACTCAAGATGACTTCCACAAAATACGTCTTGCCCAGCTTTCCAAAGAACTTAATTCTGCACCCGGCAAAGCTGCAAAGAGGAAAAATATTGAAATAGATGATGAAGAGGAGGAGGGCAGGTAGGATATGGACTATTGATGAGTGCATTCTCTTCCTTATAATGTGGTGATACAGCTTTTAATTGCAGCAGGGCACAGAGCCCTGCTTGGTCAGTATCCCTCGATGACAGGTGGCAGACAGCCACACAGCCTAGAAGGGATCCTGGCCTGGGGGATTTGTTTATACCTGGGAGAAAAGAGCAGGGGCCGATGGAAATTTTGAGACTCTCTTGCTTGTTCAGATCAATAGGCACATGGGGTTTTTTGTAGCAGTAGTTGCATCATTGTATCTACAGAGTTTCTTAAACGTCCTGGATGGAATAGGACTTGAAAAACAGTAACGAGAGAGTTATATAAGGGTTGTCCCAAGCATGAGGATTACCCTGAGACAACAAGAAGTGCTTGTGTGAAAGTGAAGGAAGACAATGGTGTAAGAGATGGGTGAGAGACAGAGGGTCAAGAGGGCACCTTGTTTTTCTTGCCAGATGAAGTTTTGTGTGTGATGGCCTTTTGTTGGATTTTTGTGTGTGTAGGGGAGAGTTGCTTTCACTCAGAGATATTGAGCATCTTCATAAGAAGCCTAAATCGGACAAGGAGACCAGACTGGCAACTGCGATGGTAAGGAACTGGGCTATTTCATATTCTGTCTTTCTAGGTTTGGGTTTGTGTTTGTCTCCTCCAGGAGGAGGACATGGTGGTGTTGCATCTGTAAGATGGGTGCCCAGCTGCCATCTGCCTTTCGAGAAATATTTAGTATTTTATCTTTGGTGTTGCATTTTGGCTGTAACAAATAAACAGCCTCTTGTTGGTCACAGGTGACAGTGAAAATAGACACACCCACTGTGATTTCAGAAATGCAGCTAGCATGGAAGAATGTACATAGCATGCACAAAAGTCATACTGGACCCAGATTTATTGTTACTGCCATAGAACCTGTCACCCAGCAGCTGTTGTTAACTGTGGGGAAAGGAAAATGAATCCCTGTTATTCTATTATGTTGTCTATTCTAGGCTGGAAAAACGGACAGAAAAGAATTTGTGAGAAAGAAAACAAGAATTAACCCATTTGCCAGCTCTTCCAACAAAGAAAAGAAAAAGCACAAGAACTTCATGATGATGAGATATAGCCAAAGTGTCCAGACCAAAAATAAGCGTTCTTTCAGGGAAAAACAGGTAATATTTAATGTTGAAAATAAATAGGGCAGTCTGAGCGGTAAACATGTAATGCAGGTGAAGTGCTGTCTATCCTGTGCCCTAGGTTTACTTTGAGGTGTTTGCTTTGAGGGTTTAATTGCTGGAAAGGACTGTGGGCTAGGTGGCTTCCCTTGAATCCTGCCTCAGAGGAGATGTATTGGAGACTGCAGTGGTGAAGAATACTGTTGTCAGTCTCTTCTCCGTAATGTCTATTGAGGACCAAGCTCTGTTGCAAAGTCATACGTAGGTTAGGAAGGTCAATGATAATGTGGTTTGTTTTCCTTTATATAAATTAAAGATGATCATATTAGAACCCTGACTGTAATCGTGTGATAGAAGAAACGTTTCCTTGGCAAGGAGTTGTTTTCTAGTGTGTTTCTTCTTTCTCAATATTCTTTCTTTGACCTTTCTCCTGTTACTTGTCTGTCCTGGCCTTGAGGTCATCTAATAGCTTGTCACAAATGGACTTAAAGCACAGACATAAATGCTATTTATTACCTATTTGAAACTTTAGAAAAAGTAAATCACTTCAGTTTAGCCTGCCGCAGTAGTTTCACAATATGCTGCTTTCAGTGGTGAGGCCCTTGTCCTCTGCTGCTTGCTCAGTGGTAAGCCTGGCCATGGGGCTGATACGGGATTCAAGAGAGCCCTGCGAAAGGGTATACAAATAACAAACATGCATGTGGCAGTCCAGTTACTGCATGCTCCTGCAGGCAGCTGTGCCAAGGGTAGCTGGAAGGATATATAAAGGCAGGGCAGAAACTTCAGGGGATGACTTTGCTCCTGAAGGCATTGGGCACGGAGTGTGCACAGCTCCCCTGGGGTGTCTGCAGTTGGATGAGCTGGTGAGAATGGAGTGTGGACGGGGAGTCCCCACCCTGCTCCTGTGATGCACCTCAGCTGGGGATAATGCCTGAACTGTGGCTGCTGTTGCCAGAGAAGTGGTTGTAGGCATTGCCTTGCTCTGCTGTGTTTCCCCTTGGCAGGGCAAGTCTGTGCTAACAACAAAAATCTGCCTTAAAATCCTTTTATCTAACCTGGCAGATGGCCAGTCTAGGGTTTTACAGTGTGTTATAAAAATTGGACTCTTTTGAACATGTTTGAAAAGAAACTTCTGGAATAATCCAGTTATGTAGGTGTCTTGTTTGTGTGTGATGTTAATCTGTGTGTTTTCTTGTGAGATTGTCTTGTGCTAGAGTGCATTTGAGATGCTGCTTTTACAGACACTCCTTTTATTTTTTTTTCCAGGATTGTATCATTAGGATAACATATATTTGTCTGCCATCTGACTTAAGAGCAGCAAGACTGAAACTGTTTATAGACTCAATAGAGAGAACATGTCTTAACTGTTTCTGTTAAACAGGAAGACTTGGACTAATATCCTCTGCAGTCTTTTTATTAGTTGTCTTTCTGTCTCACCCCAAATAAGGCTGACCACATCAACACAGCTCTCAGAGTACACAGAAAATGTTGCAGACAAACAGTTCAGGCACTTTTAGGAAACTGCTGTTTACAATTATACTTGTCTCACTTTTTCTAAAAAGCCATCTTGAATAGTTTCATCCTTACTTCCAGTTAATGTTTCAAGTTTAAATGTAACAGCTGAAGAGTGAAAGAATAATTTTTTTATACTTTTTTCACTGAAGTTAGGCCACAACATCGGTTCGGTTGACTATAATTTGGAAATAGTTGAGTTGTAGTACTGTAGTTGTAGGGTACTGCATTCTGCTGCACTCTTTGGCGGCAGTATAAAATGGACTGTTGTCTAGAGTCTAGACCTAGATCCCCTTACCAACTAAAATATGTCTGAAACACACAACAAAATCTCTTTAGAGTGATATAGCACTTGTAAAAATTCCAGCATCCCTCCTTCCCACCTTGAAAAGAAGTTTTGTAATACTCTTTCAAAAAAATACCATTTAATCCTACTTACCTCTAAACTGGACTGAAGTTTTTTCTTGATCTCTTCTAATTTAATGTGAGTCGGTAGAGGAACAGTTTGTTACTCTGATCTTTTTCATTATATAGGACTTGCTAATGAGGTACTGAAATGTTTTGGGTTTTTTAAGCCCAACTCTTTCTTTAATTGTACTACTGAGTTTAGCTAAATAACCACAGCATTTCTGCCACTGTAGTTGTTAGTATTTGCCAGTTACTGGTCCCAGTTTTAGCTGATGAGCTATTAGTGTTTTTCTCTGAGGCTGAAGAAATTGAAGAGGGTTGTTTATGTGACAGTGGTGTTGTCTCCTTACTTAATATTCCATTCTTGTTTCATATTTAGCTGGCTCTTCGAGATGCACTTCTGAAAAAGAGAAAACGGCTGCTGAAATGACAAAACAGTAATGGAGAGGAGTACTTAATCACTGTTGAAGAAATAGCCCTGGAAATGCTTATTTCCACTCCCGACCACCGTAAGGGAAAAAAGGGACTGACTTGCTTTATGGATTTATCTGTGTTCTGTTCAGAATTACAAATGGAATGCATCCAAGCTGTTGGATATTGCACCTATAGGACAGACAGAAGAGGCCTTACTCCTTGCAGGATTTAGATTTTTTTGAAAGCATTCTAGGGAAGAAGGCAATTTTCTTTTATTGAATATAACTTACAGCTGGCTTTATATATGTAAGTATTAAAACATACAACCATATTGTAAAAGTATTTTTGAAACAATTCATGAATAGGTAATTGGAAAGAATAATAATATTCTGTCTCAGTCTATAAAGTGTGTATATGCAATACCTGTGCCTGTCTCATAGATGTGATTTTTATGGAGTAAGCCATTTTCTGAGCAGCTGGTTTTTACCAGTTTAATAAAACCAAATCCTTGTAATACAGGTAAGTTCAAGTGAACAGTTAAGGGGAAAAACAGTTTAATTATGCTTTATGAAGAAAAGAATAAAATTAGTGTATGGAAGATGGTTTCTGTGTTGCCATTTAGACAGCATCACGTGCAGGAGAACTGAGGAAGCCTATTTTCCTCTATCAGTGCATCTTGTGGTGGGACATGCTGGTATCTGATTTTTGAAGTATACATGAGAATAACATGGATCTGTGGGTTTTATGTCAAAAGTTGTTCTCTTCTGGGACCATTAATGGGTTCTTTGCACCTTACCCAGCCACCTGTTTTAATGGAAACTTGAGGGAGTTCTTTATACCACCTTTTGTCAAATTCTATTTGAAATGGATTTCTTTGTGGGGCAGAAACAGGTGCCACATGCACAGTACAATGGAAAAGCATTTGGTGGGGTGTGTTTTCCTTTCTTGGGAAACCAGGTTAATGTTTCTATCCCACATGGGAATTTACTCAGCTTAGGTGTTTGCTGTGTTGAATACACAATGTATTCACTTTAATTCCTATTACTTGTTTTGTCTGTGAGTTGGTTTTGGTGTCACATCTTGCTTCCTAAAGCAAGAAAAGCTTATAGAGGCTTCAGGGAGATAGAAGAACAAGGTAGAAACTTTATGTAACTTTGAACATTAAATTCGAATTTGATACTCCTACTGAGGGAAAGGCAAGGATTGCTACTTCGGAAGGACAGCAGTGAGCTAGCCAGGTGGAGGCCGTGTAGAGGCAAACGGATGCAGAGGAGCTGTAGTGGAGTGAGGGTGGAGTGGGGAGCAGGGGTTGAAGAGCCCACAGTAAGGGGAGGAGAGGGAGAGTACAATATACACTTGTATAAACCCCCCTTTCACTCTTTTCCTTTTTTTTCCCCTGAACAACAGGCCCAGTTTCCATTTATGTGCATGTGTCCAAAAAACTGACAGGAAGAGGCAATTACTTTTTTGTTATCTCCTAGTTGGGGACGAGTGTGTAGTCTCTTCTCTTCCTTCTTGTTCACAGCCTTGCAGTGCGGTCCAGCAAGCTGAGGGCCAGGCCCAGCCCTGTGGTTGTCTCCTCTCCCCTACTTTTAAAAATGGGAGCACTGCATTGCCTTTACTCAGCTATTATTTGACAAACAGAAACGGGGCAATGAACCACCGATGTGAAACGCCAGCAGTCAGACCCCATTTTTCGTTGTGTTTTCATCACTCCCTTGTCCCCTGCGTCCTTACCTCTAGTCACGACTGCTCTGGCAGCCCCTGTGGCCGCGCTCGGCGGGCGGGGAGGGGACGCCGCCCGCTCGGCACCTCGGGGACGGAGCGGGGCGGCCCAGCCGCCGCCCCTGAGGCGACGCCGTTCCCCCACGGCACGGCCGAGGGCGGCGGTTACG
>Ga0065711_1038740_pt1 | contig 18466 bp, 12 predicted proteins | sample Hoacrofraction12_FD_59098 | JGI IMG/M metagenome (GOLD analysis project Ga0065711, IMG submission 59098) | Hoatzin crop microbial communities from Cojedes, Venezuela - Epithelial fraction 12 v2 (version 2) | ecosystem: Host-associated > Birds > Digestive system > Esophagus > Crop | place...
GGGCACCCCGCCGAAAGGCAGCTCCCGGGCCGTCCCCGGGGCCGCCGAACCCCGGTCCCCTCGGGCCACGGGTGGGCGCCCGGCGGGCCGGCGGCCGGAGGCGCCGCTGACAGCGTGACCCGGCGGAGAGGGCGAAGCGATCCCCGGTGGGGTCGGGGTGGGTTTTTTTGATTCCCTGATCGAGTATCCGACAGTCACAGAGGTCCCTGGGGATGTACGTGGAAAAACTGCAGCGCGGAGGGCGCGGTGTGCGAGAATTAAAATAAATATTAAAACAAAAACGCGAAGTCGGACTGTTGGCGGGCCCCGCGGCGCAGGCTGTGAGGAGAAAAGCCGCGCTGCCCGGGCTGGGTGCACAGGGCAGGCCTGCGACCAGGGCGATGGCGATGGCCTGCGCCGGGCTCGCGGCGTTCAAACGGTCAGTCGAGCTTTCTGCCGTTAGCGTCTCAGCGTTTGCTTGGGAGCCATAAAATTCGCTCGTAGAATTTCTTTCACCAGAAAGAAGAAGAAGTGGTGTAGGAAAGCTGTGGGAAGAGCGTAGAAAGAAGCAGCACAAAATGCTTCAAAAGTTTTAATTGCTAAAGCGGCTTCGCCTGACTCACTCTCGGCGAGTTTTCAACAGAAACATTCATAACTCAGACAACTTTGCTTAATGTGATAAGAGCAGCCCTACCAAAGGCCGGTAGCGGCCGGGGCAGACGCTCAGGAGGAGCAACAGGTGGCACACGGGATGGCTTTTTGCCTGCGCGCCCATGGTTTGTGGCAATCGGCAGCTTGAGGACTGCCAGAGCCAAGTGCTGCGTCCAGTCTAGCCTGTTTAATAGCCCTCAACTGGCAATTCTCCATTGCTCCACTCATGCCCATCCTGAACCCTTTTTATATTGTCCATGCCACAACATCCTGTGGCACTAAGTGCCGTAATTTCATTATGCGTTTGCAAAAAAGGCTTTCTTTTACCACTAGCTTCACTTAGTGCTCCCTAGTGTGTTTATCCTGAGAAATGGAGAGTTGTTCCCCATTTTTTTATTCTTGTTAGTTTTCCTAATTTCACAAAGTTCCTCCAGCTCTTTGCTTGCTGATGGGGCTTGGTTCATATGGTTTTCCTTCTTTGGGGTGCCATTTTGTATCTCTGAACATCCTTATCCTGCTACTCTGCATCTTTACCATGTTCCTCTTGAAATCGGGTGGCAAGACCTACATTCTGAAGGCAAGTTATATTGAAGCAATAATAGTAATTGTTCGTTACATTTTTTCTTCATTCCTCTCCTAAATGCTCACAATGGTATTTGCTTTTTTTTGAATGCCACTGAGCTAAGATTCCTGAGAATTTTTGCTGCTCCACCCTGATCCCTTTTCTGAGTGGTGATGGCATAAATAAACAGCACTTGTGCTATGCTAACTCCTAGGAGGGTAGTTAAGGTTATGTTTCCTCTATGTACCCAGCTAGTGTTTATCATAATTGAATTTCATCTGACATTTCATTGCTGTATCACCAAGTCTTGTCGGATCTCCCACAATCATCTGCTATTTTGGTCATTCTGAAAAATTGAGTAGCACTTTCCAGATCACCAGAATGTCTTTGCGTCATTCATCCCAACACTGACTTTAAGGGGTCCTAAGGAACCTCCCTGCTTTGCTAGGATGTATTCCTATTTCATATTTTTTAACCCTTAACCAGATTCAGTAAATCCTTCCTGCCTGTCCTGCTCATAGTTTCGTTAAGAGACTATGAGGAGCGACCTAGTCAAAGAACTTTCCCAAATCCACTTATTGCTGGCGTCATTTGTACCTCTATGCTTGCCAGTTCCTTCAGAGAGTTTGACTGGCGCATGTAACGCTAGACTTCTCCCTACAAACGCTGTGTTGTTGTTTTGATCCTAGAGCCTGTAACTCCAGAATTGTTTATAGTAAGTTGCTTAAGTTACACAACCTTAACTAAGTAGTCATAAGATCATAAAACTAAATAGTCCTAAGACTGAGTCGTTTTAAGTGCTTGTGATATAGAGCTTTGGTCCTATTAATCATCAAGCAACATTAAAAAATGGAACAAAATAAAGTTTCTTCACATTCCGCTGTAACTATAGATGTTGCATACGTTCAACAGCAGTGCATTAAGGTACATTTTTATTGTTATCTCCTCATTAATTGTGACCAAAAGAAACAGGGTCATTTATGCTATAGCAAGAAAGCTATACTCAAGAAAGATAGTCATTAGCGCCTGCAGAGATTCTAATTAGGTGGCTTGGGATTATGTCGCTGGAGGAGCCCTCTGTATTTCTAAACCCTTTTCCTGGTACTTCCATTGGGAGAGGCCCCAGTTGGTGAGACTGTTCAACTTCCCATGGTGAGGTCGCTTTGAATTCCCTGTCTGGCCTTGACTTTTCTGTCGCACATAGTCCTCCTTATGAGAACTTAAACTCAACAAAGAACAGTCTAGTATCATATAAAGAAAATAAATGCTGTTTTCTGCAAGAATCACTACCTGAAAATAAAGGTATCACTGAAACACTGGTAAGCATTAGTAAATCTATCACCCATTTTTTCTTAAAATCCCTTAAATTGCAGTCAGAGTAATGCTGTGAAACAACAGAAATCATGATCCTCAAACAACCACAGTTTTACTTATTTGCTTGAATCTGATAATACTGCCCTCTTTTAAAATTACTGTTAGTTTTCAGTCTTCTAGTAAATGTTCAGTAGAGTGTTCAGAACATGAAAAATAATACAAAGATTTTCCATTCCCAGGAGGAATAAAATGGAATTTTAAGTGGGCTGACCACAGCTTTTATTTCTGCATGGTGATTTGACATAAGGAACTAATTCACATAAGTAGTCAGAGAGTAACCTTTCTTACAGCTGTTTTTCCCAAGAGTGGATTAAAATACATTTATACCATTTTATTTCAAACATGATCTTGCTAATGGTAGAATAGTGGATCCATTAGTACAAGCAAAATTCACTAAAGATAATCATAGAGCAGCATTTCATTAAAATTACAATTGTTTAATAATTAAATTGTATATACAGTAAATATGCACCATTCCAGTCTTGTAACCTTAGTAATACAGTACTGCAATTTAGTTAATATTGCAGGCCTAGGAACCGTAAATTCAGGCGAATATCAGTAATGAAAAGGATGTACTGTATATTTTTTTGCCTTGGAAGTGATTTATTTGGCAACAGTGTTATACACATTATGATGTGTAAAATGATATTTAGGATTTTTTGTTGTCGGCTTAATTCAGTAAATCAAATGAACTCATGATGCCACTTCAGATATTGATTATAGTCATCCAGAAATTAATCCAAGCTACTGCCTAAACAAGCAAGAATGCATTGTCTCCTCCAAGTTTTCAGAAACATGCTTGTACTTACCATGAAGAAAAATCCTGCTGTGTTTTTAAACCAGCAAAGTGAATTTAACTCACATTTTACACTTACATCTAATGGATTTTTTTGTTGCATTTTTTCTTCTTTAGATTTTGCTACAGTAAGGGACATGCTGCTATGCCCAGCAGAAGGATTTCAGTTACTGACAGGTTTATTACATGCCTCATTAAAAAAAAAAAAAAAAAGATTTAGAAAAGAATTATTTATTCCACTACACTGCAGAGTCTTTTTTTTTTTGTAATGATAATCAGATATGAAATAATATCTTACAGATTTTGAGTCCTCCTCTTAATGCTTTGGACAAGAAGAAATGGAGAAGAGGCCCACAGAGTGCATTCTATGCTTTGAAAGTAAGTGTAAATTGACCTTAAGGTTAATACCAATTGTAATAAGGAAGGGAGGTGACACTCCATGAGAACATTCTTAGTAAGGATACTTCCCAAGGTGTCCAGTAAAACCCAGCAAGTAGTCGCGGCGACTATTGGTTGCAGGTTAACTCCTAGAGAAAAGCTTTCAAGTATGTAAACTGGATATAGGAAAGATTTAGGTGTATGGTAGCAACAGTGAATGCGATCCCTGTCCCTGTGAGAGCTGGATGCTTCAGAGTGGAGCATGTACAGGTGAGGGGTGACCATTTCAGACAGTAATCCTGCTGTGAAGCTGAGAGCTAAGCCATCTCCTGCAAACCATCTTTTAAACAAATGGAGGGCCTCTCACATGCCAGGCATCATGTGCCTCCCTCAAATTAGAGATATTAAAATGTCTACTTTTCAATAAAAGCAATCATGGCCACCAAATGGCAGCTCGCTTTCTGGTAGTGATGCTCTCTCCCCCTGTTGAAGCTGTGCCGAGGTACGGGCAGAGACGGTCAGGGTCAAAGTGCTGAAGTCTGGTTCCCTGTCATATTGGAAAACTTACCTTCTTGTTCCTGTCTAGGGCTGGTTTCGTGGTTTTACATTTGGCTACCACTGATCAAACACAGCAACTGTCTGTGAAGCAGGGACCTCAATCCTGGGTTTCCCCTAACTAAGGAATTTAGGAAAAGCTGAGTTGTCAGGCTTCAGAAACTTTCTGATCCATAAAGTCTGATCAGACTGAGGCGTGGTACGTATGCATTATGATGCTTATTATGGACAAGTTTATTTCAGCTCTGGGTATCGTGAAGATATACCTTCAGTTGTACCAACTCTTAAAAAACTGGAGAATCTTAATAATGAAATACATAGAATCATAGAATAGTTCGGGTTGGAAGGAACCTTTAAAGGTCATCTAGTCCGATCCCCCTGCCATGGGCAGGCACATCTTCACCTAGATCACGTTGAAGATACAGGTTCCTCAGGATAGTGATACATGTAAGGGTTGGGCAAGGGTTTGTCTTAGGAAAGACATGCCCAAGTTTCGGAAGCCTAAATTCTACCTGCAGTCATAGACTCATAGAATCATAGAATGGTAAGGGTTGGAATGGACCTTAAAGATCATCTGGTTCCAACCCCCCTGACATGAGCAGGGACACCTTCCACCACACTAGCTTGTTCAAAGCCCCATCCAACCTGGCCTTGAACACTTTCAGGGAGGGGGCATCCTCAGCTTCCTTGGACAACCTGTTCCAGTGTTTCACCACCCTCATGGTGAAGAATTTCTTCCCAATATCTAATCTAAATCTGCCCTCTTTTAGTTACAGCCATTCCCCCTTGTCCTATCACTACACATTCTTGTGAAAAGTCCCTCTCCATCCTTCCTGTAGGCCCCGTTCAGGTACTGGAAGGCTGCTGTAAGGTCACCCCGGAGCCTTCTCTTCTCCAGGCTGAACAGCCCCAACTCTCTTAGCCTGTCCTGGTAGGAGAGATACTCCAGCCCTCTGATCATCTTCGTGGCCCCAATCTAATTTAAACACTTACTTGCTGACCAATAATACATTCAGAAAGCATTCTTTCTTCCTACTTGTCCTACTTGGTCTTTCCTCATCAGCTGTGTATTTTAGATCGCCATTGCTGTCCTAACACGCATCCACAGATTTCTCCTGCACGGTATGTATGCTGCCATGCCTGTCAAAGAACAACACCCTCATTGCAACACTGCTTTTACCTATTCATGTTTGTAGGAAATAACTATTATATCAAAGCTGATTTGTGCCAGAAAGTGTTTGAAATCAGAATGAAATAGAAAACTTTCAGCTTGGAGGGGGAGCGAGGCACGGAACCCAAATAAACAGAGAGAAATGAACAAGACTTTAGGAACATAAAAATAGGTCAAAATGTGGAAAAATGCATGTCAGCATTTTCAGGAGGAACATACTGATACTATTTTCTTTGAAGAGTGAGGTGAGCATCTCATTGCTAAACCAGAGTGCTCAAAATTTTTCGTGCTTGTAGTTGTTCTGAGGAACCACTGATGGAAAATCTCATGGATGTTTCCACTGTCACCATTTTGCAAGCATAGAAAATGAAGGGTGGCAACCTCAAGCATGGAAAAGCAGCATTAGTAAAACAGTAGTGCATATTATTTCCAACTGTCTTCATGATGGTGTTTCAAACTTATTTCTATGACTTTATCTCTATCCTTCCTACTATCTCATCTCTTGCTTGTTCTTCTCCCCTGGCTTCTCTCTTTAAATTTCAAGGCTGCTTAATCCTCTTTCTCTTCTTTCCCTGACATTGTTTTCTTTCTGTACATTTCATCCAGCCAAAGCCTGTCTTCCCCTTACCTTCTGCTGACTATACTTTTGTTTTTTTGGACTAAGAGGATTCACTTCACTCTCTGACTCTCTTATGTACAAGCATTTTCTGAAAGCACTTCCATCATTTCTAATATCTGAGAGAGACATGAGTCCTACCTTTCCAGTGGTTAACCTGAACCTCTCGTATAAGTAACTGGGACTAAAGAATCAAATCTATGTCACAGAAGCATCCAACACTGGGAGTCTTCAATATGTGCTCTCTATGGATCATCACAGACTGGTATAACTGCAACAAAACATGTATTTTTCAAAATAGAATGCAGTTACTATTACCTTCGCCAGATGACACCCCAGGTTTTCACTGCTTTCAAATATAAATAATGTATTTTGCAAGATGACTATATAACTTTTTTTTCTTCTCAAATAATTGTCCATGCAATTGCACTGAAATAATGGAGCAGTACTTTCGGTATATTAAACTATATTTCTATCGGTTTAGGAAAAAAAATAGTTGTTAAAAAGTAGAATTATTAAGATGTATCTTATATAGTGCAAATAAGCAAATAAGCTATATATATTTAATTTTAAAATGAAAGAAAACATTATCTTGAAAATAGTTATATATATAATTGAGTGAAAATGCTGCTTATGTGCCTGAACTTGTAAGATGTAGAAATACATAGTTTCTGTCTAAATTAGTCAGTTTAATCAAACATAATTCAGGAAAGAAGAAAAAGGCCAAAATGTGTTAATCAAATTAAGTACAGGATTGTATATTTTAGCTAGTCTTTAAGACTTGCTGACTCTTCACTTCATTTCCCCAAGTCCTGGGCATATTTGTCCTAACTGAAGGATGGTAGTCAGATGAAAGTCATTCAGACACTATGTTTCACTGACTAAGATTAAGTTATTAGGTGGAACAGATATGGGCATTTGTTTGAAATATATTTTCTCTTTTGTATTTAGTAGATATGAAACTATGGCCAGAACCTCAGTAATAATAGTCTATTTTAGTCTAGGCAAATATAATTAAATATTTCATTTTTTGCAAAGAGAAGTAGAACTAATATCTACCAGTAAGGTAGGTACGGTACTTAGAATGTTTTTTCATATGGAACTACTAGGGAAAATAAACAATGTCTAGTGGCCAAAAGAAAAACTAGATTGTGAAAAAGTTGTGCCAATAGAAAGAACATGAAAGGATGTCACATTTTTGTATATTATTTGCATTTACCTGCTTGGAAAAAGTAGATTTTATTAAAAATCATTAAGAATGTATGATACAGTTCTTCAATTAGCTGAAATTATGCCAAATTTACATTTAAATATGAATCCCAAACCTTCTACCCTGTATTTTTCACACAGAGATCTCCCTGAAAGCAAAAGAAAAATAGGCCCAACAAAAATTTGAGTGACAGAATCTGAGCTAGAGGAAAACTATATTACGCTTACCATTCAAGAAGTTAGCAGGTGGTTTCTCTCGGAAGCAACACACATATAAAGAACACAAAGATATGACTATTTGGATCCTTATCTGATGCTTATATCGGGAGTTCCTGTGATGTGTGAAGCCCCCGGTTGTGCCAGCTGGTGGCTCGCTCTGTGTAAACAGGGGCTGCTTTAAAAGAGGTGGGGATGCGTTCCTCGGTGTGGGAGGAGCATCCATACCCATCAACTGATCCTCAAAGCTTTCTTTTTTTAGTACATCTAATCCAGCCCCATCCATTTCTGGCTGGAAACGTACCTTCTGTACCAGAAGTTTTTTTCTAATGCAATATCTTAGAGTAGTTTCAAGTTTTGTTAGGTAGTCACTGGAGGGTACTTGTTTACCTATTTTCAGTGAACTAATTGCTTTTAATGGAAAAATCTAAACATCACTGAAGAGAACTACTGTCTACTTATGAAGATTCACTTTACTAATAAATGTTTCAAAAATTAGAATTGGCATATAAAATGTAGGGGACTGTGATCAATACCTAATGCAATATGGGGCAGCAGGAGAGTTGCATGTGCTTTCTTTTTGAAATATAAATCATACTTTGTTTTCTGCACTTTATTTTCAAAGTGCCACAAAATTGTTCCGTTCATTTGAACTAATTCTCAAATGACTCCTTGGCCCTGTCTGCATCAGATGTAAATTCCGACTGTGCAGTTCCCTGATGCTGGAAGAGTTACTGTGGCTATTCTGATATAGAATATTGTTTCCCTGTGCTAGCATGTATCGACCAAATTGTCTTACCACGTATACTAAAATACATAATTGTGTAATGTGGGCAAAATAGCTGATATGCTCCAAGCAGTATCACAAATTCAAGTTCTGTGTGATTTCATCTTCTTGCTGCAGAATCTATGAGCCTTACTGACTTCCAAACAAGGGATTTGATTTGTCGTTCAGAGAGGCACATTTTCAAGCTTTTCTGTCATTCTGATCACACAGAAGCTGGACAACAATAAAATACTTAAAATACAATTTTTATTCAAAATTTAGGTAAAGTCTGATCTAAGTTTATATTTTGATAAAGAAATTTAGATAAAGTTTCCTAAATTGACAGATGACAAGGATGGAGCTTCTGATTCTGCAGCTCATCTTTCCCCAGCCTGCTGAAACACAGCAAGTATTGTAACTCAGCCTGGCTAGCTCAGTTCATGACCGGGATAGCTCAGTGACTCAAGCAGACATATGAAAACCAGCTTTCTAAATTCTCCACAATCAAGCAGCTTGGAAATTTCCCACTACAGAGGTTGTCCAGCATCACTACACTATTGTATTTATCTGTCTCTTTGGGTATAATGTCTCTGTTTCAGTAAATGGAAACTAGATGCACACACAAAAATAGTCTAAGTGATAGTTGAAGCTTTACAGCACATGATTATGTTTTAAAAATAAGGAACCTGAGAAAGAGTGGTCTGTCACTTACCAGTGCACTTACCAGTGCACTTTGAGTTACTTTCCAGTCCTGCTGTACAATGCTTGAAGCATGATATGTGTTGTGTTCACAGACTCTTGTTACAGCAGGTAACTAGATGATACAGTGCACGGGTTCATTAATAGGGACATGGATGGAATTGTATGAATACTGAATAGTGGTTCTCAGTCAGAAAACCTAATTTCCTCACAATCAAAACTTCAAATCGCCATGACATTTTCTGTGAAGAAACTTCAAAATGAATGGTTTTTAAAAAAGGATTTCTGCCATCTCTAAATTCAGTCATCTGATAACCTGAGTGGTCACAACATGCATCAGCTGAACAAATTTTACCTTAAAGCCCGTTAAGTTTCTTGCCCCTGTTGCGCCTGCTGAAAGGCTTCTCCAGTACCTTGCTGCTTTCATAGTTAGGAATGTTTCTATAATTTCCAGTCTAAATTTATTCATGATCTAGCAAGGAGCATTTCCTTTTGGTTAACATTGTCTTCTGTTTTAAGCTATTCTTCCCTTGCTGTGGTATCTATCGTTCTGATCTACATTGAAGAAGCCAATCATAGCCCTCTGTAGCCTTCATCTTGTCAGACTCAGCAAATCAAACTATTCTTTTACCTTCTTCCCAAAATCCTAACAGCCTCTCCAGACTTGTTCCTGTTTCTTCTTACTGTTTCCAAATAGCTATTTGCAGGTTTTTTCTTCTGTGAACATTAAGACAGGCAGCTACGCAAGTAACAGCACTTTCAAGATTTCCAGGTGTACATTAGGACTTAATTTCAGAACATTTAATCGGACTAATGAACTCATTGTAACCCTTTCTGTTGCCCTGAGAGTGAAGTCGTGCTTTTGACTACTCAGACATAGACTAACAGTGTTCCAAAGACATCTTCCTCTCTTTCCTGATGGTTAGATTGCATTATTTTTCTTGTATCCCTCTGGGGGTAGGGATTTACAAACGAAGCATGAGGGCTAAGAACCACTGGGACTCATGCTTAAAGGCTATTTAGGTCCCTAACTCCTAGATACACCGGTTAAGGAGAAAACAAGGAAGAGACGCTATAACACGATGAAGGAAGACCTCCAAGAGGTAACTGTGTCAGCCAGCAGAGTGCCCAGGCTGCATACAGCGTGGAAATAAACTTTACATCATCTTTTATAAACCTCATCACATAGTACTGAAAGCATTCTTTAACATTTAAAAGTCATTGAGTACCAAATTAAAAATAGGCCCTGATCAAATGAAAGGGAACTGGATGCTGAAATACCACATCAATCTGAACCTGAATCATTTGTCCATTTTAAGAATCCAATTTTTAAGACTGACACTAAAGGATTAGGAAGACTACCTGTGAAAATTTATTGTTCCGTTGCAGGAGTGATACAAGTCAGAGAGAGTCTGGGGAGGAACTGGCAGCACTCCATATGTCATGTGACAACTGGTGATAAAATATACAGAGAAAAGAAGAAAAGGACAACAAAGTACACCATATCAGAGAAAAAGACTAGATGGTATTACAAAATCAAAATTAGCAGAAAAAGCAAAGAGATGAAAGTTTAAAAAAAAGAACAAAATAAATGCAAAGATATTTTAATGAAAATACCTTCCATAGAATGGAAAAAGTGTGAAGAACTAGAACTGGTAAAGTCCAAGTAAAGATTTTAGATATCATATCTAATGAGTGCAGAGCTGACATTAATTTAAAAAAAAAAGTGATAAATGGAGAGGTAGGAGAAGGGTCTTTTAGAGGGTAGCTTCATATGGCGGTACTGTGAGGAAGGGAGAGTGGAGAGTAGTTGAGAAACTAGTAAAATACTATCCAAGAGTTTTCTTTCTTGAAGATGAGTTGTCCTTTAATGAGATTCACTATAAACTGAAGATGAGAAAACATATGCATAATTCATGCATAATGTCAAAACACACCAGGTAAGTACTGTAAAAGGTGAAACCTTTTGGCAAGTTTGCAATTAGATTATTTTAATCAGAAATATTGTCCAAATACATCCAGTTGACTATATCCTGGGTAATTTGTTGATTTTCTTCAACATTTTCTCTGCCTAATGACTCCATTTCTGTTCTCTGGAACAGAGATACTGGATTTCAAAGCCAGAAGCAAGATTAAGGATACTAAAATAATGTAGAATATACATAAAAAGATAAAACCTGTATTAAGTTCAAACTTAGTGTTTGCACTGTGCTATCTTCTCAATGATTGTGTGGCTTTCATGAAAATAAAGGTTTTTTTTTCATATATCATTTCATTATCACTTCATTTAATGAAAATACTAAAGTTAATGTCACATTGCAAACACTGCATTGCACCCTTGTTTCCTGGATAGGTATTTACTTTTACTTAGTGAAAATTATAATAAATGTGAATGTAGCTGACTTCAGTGGGATGACAGTGTGCAGTATTATCCAATATATCTAAGGCATTAGCATGTAATGAAAAGAATTTTAACAGTTTGACAGAAAAACTTCAGCACAAATCCTTATGAATCATCTCATCTGTTCTTGCTAAACCAGAAGATATCTTTCAAACAAGTTCAAAATCCTTCATTTCTCCTCCATTGTGATTTCTGGTGTATATTAGAAGAACGTCAAAATTGTTCCATCAATACACTGGCCGCACCAGTCTTTGAGTTACTGGTTCAGCAGCAAGAACATTAGCATGCTTTGCAACTGCCCTGGAAAAGAGAGATGACATCAAGCCACTCCTTTCCTAGCATAGGATTCTCAAATATCGGGTACATGAAAGCTATGTCAGCTGTGTTTCTGCAGTTTCACAAAATCAGAAAGGCATAATGGGATGTCTTCAGTGGAAGACGTGTCCCTTAGATGTCAAAACTAAAAAGATTCAGGCAACTAGGTAGAGCTCATTCTTCAGTTCTGTAATTGACTTAGTACTTGAAAAATACTTGAATTTTTAAAATAACCTATGGCTAAATATGTATGAGCAGTTGTGAATTTCTTTTCTTCGTAAGTATAAGCAGCTAATATGCTTTCCCTGAGTATATTATATGGAGTCTCAGACAGATTCCATATTAATACTCAGGAATTAAAAAGAACAATCAACATATTTTGTCTGATCTTCTTTACAAATATGCACAGTTTGATGTAGAACATACAGAAATTTATATGTCAAAATATACGTATGCATTGATCTGGATGAAATATGATGTGAAAACAGAACTTCAGAAAGGCTTCAGTTGTACTTCAGACAAAGAAGGAGGTACTGTTTCCAATATTATTAGCCATTATGTCTGCTATATCTAAACCTGCAGATTTTATGGGAATGCTTCTAATGGAAAAAGCATGTATTAACATTAAGTAATTATGGAATAAGTATTTGTTAAAACTCTGCAGATTTTGTCAACGGTCACTGTTTAGTTGCTGGAAAAACTAGTAGGTCTTGTTATAGTGCATCCTAGTAGTCATTGTCACTGAAATGACATTGGATTGTTAAATAAAATAATTTACTGAAATAACTGTGAAAAATCTTTTTCATTTTATCAGAAACTCCATGGAATGGCATGTGAATTACACAAAACTAGTAGGGCATTAAGTTTCTGTCTTTTAAAAGTTCATAGATAACTTGAGTTTATACCTGTAATTACAGATATTTTTACTAAGAGAATAAAAAATAGATCAAACCTTATGTCATGGAAGAAGGGGAGGGAAGAAAGAGGAGAAAGAAGGGCTGGGAGGCCAAGGGAGAGGGAGGTAGGCAGAAGGCAGAAAGAAGAGCACGGCAGGCAGGGGGGAAGGAAAGGAGAATTCTTGGCCGTTGCTCCTTCTATACTCTCTCTTCCTTTTTTGCAATAAATAAATAAATAGATTTGTATGTACACACTATTTTTCATAAATAATCCAGCTGGACTGACATTTTGTGCTATATTTGCATCCAAGACAGTAGCAAATCTATTTTCTATTAGGAAGTTTCAAAGATCTCAGTAGCAGTAAATACTCCATTAAAATGTGGTTTGTAACTCTTTTAGACCCTCTGAAATGATTTACCCTTTTACAACATTTGTCAGCTTTGCCCACTGCATGAAACTTCCAAGTGTGTGTTTGGAGTGGCCATAGTGATTACAGTACTTAAATAGTGCAACAAATAGGAAGACTGCCATATGCCAATCAATTAGGTTGCATAGGAAGTCACAAGATAGCAGTACACTTATGTCTGGTGACAGGCAATACCACATCTGTTCATATGACTCATTCTGTTTATGGAGAGTCATAAGCCATTCGAAAAATAATGGTTTCCCTAAAAGAATTGTTAAAAATACACCAAGATAATCAGTCACTCCAGCCGAAAATATCTTGCCGTGAAAAATGAAAATATAACTGAGAGCTGCTGAAAAAAAGGAATGTGTTAGAAAGATTTGTAAGGTGCTTGTGTCTAAAAGAGTCTTAGATATACAAGCAGAAAGTCTGAAAATGCTGCAAGCCTTTCAACTGGCGCATAGTAACTGAGACATCAGATGATGGAAAAATGGCTATATGACTTCCCAATCGGAGCTAGGTCATGCCTTGCCTGTGTCAGAAGCTGGCTGAAAGACTTGAAATACAGTCTGCAGCTGCCACCTCCGTATACCCTAGCTTAGGCTGGGTGAGGATCTCTGTGGTTTAAATATTTACACTGGGTCGCTTTTTTGTGTTTGCAATGTTAGTAGAAACTTTATGGCATGGATTGTGTTAGGGCTGTAAATATTAGCTTGGATATTAATAGCGTTCTTGCAAACATGGTAAACTGTGACTTCATTTACCTCCCTATTCAGTCTAAATTAAAAAATATATTGTTGGAAACAACACAACAAGAAGCACATCACAGCTGCTGAAGCATTCAGTATACACACAGAGTTTGTTTCTGCACTTCTTTAATGACAGAGGAGAAAACCTGACATGCAATTACACAGAGCCATCAGTCTGTCTGCTTATGCCACTTACATCGAACAGAGCTAAACCAATTATCAACTTTGGAGCAATAAAGCTGATGAACCTGAGTTCAGTGGAATGTTTTGTTTGTTAGTGAAAGCAGCATGGTCATTATAGATGATGTTTATGGGTTTGACAAACTGGAGGAAAAAGGGGAAATAGAGCAAGGTAATTAGAAAGCAATAGGGGGAGTAATAGAAGAAAATAACCTCAATTATGCAGTCCCATTTCAAGAGTAAAAACTTGGCTGTTGTGAAATAGTTACTTTGAAAAACCAATCTAACATGACAGTCTCCTCATAGAATTCCTTAAGAATAGGTCCAGGCAGCCCACCTACCAAGTGAATTTAATAAATTCTCTCTCTCTAGCGAATAGGCTCAGCCTTTCCATTTCAAATCCATTTTAACCCCTTGATTTTGTGCAGTATGATGTTAATACACGCATTTTGTGGCTGTTGTTTGTTCAGAAGAGAAGAAAGACACATCTGTGGATGCCCCTTCCCTGGAAGTGTTCAAGGCCAGGTTGGATGGGGCTTTGAACAAGCTGGTGTAGTGGAAGGTGTCCCTGCCCATGGCAGGGGGGTTGGAACTAGATGGTCTTTAAGGTCCCTTCCAACCCAAACCATTCTATGGTTCTACGATCGGTGACAATCGGTGGCTGAAATTCTCACCAGATAATGAGAACTGTGTTCACTATGGTTGCTTAACATAAAATGTATTGATATATGTGTACTGAACAGAGATTAAAATGTGTGAAGATTTAGCATCCAAAGCAAAATACTCATTCATATACAAGGTTATATCTAACTACGTATTTTTGCTTTTAAAAATGGCGTTGAGATGTATAGTGTGTTATACAGCTTCATATACCTGACAGTACTCAGCTCCAAACTGAGTGGTAAGATCATGTAAGAAAATGAAAAAAGCTGTTCTTAAAGTTCTCCAAAAAGCCAGAAAAAATCTCAAGAAGAGAAGGGAAACAATACTAATAAATATACAATCCAATGCAAGAGGTTTTAATATTGTGGGAACAAAGTAGCAGAAAAGTGTAGCTGAAGCATTGGTATAATCTGATAGCTCAAGAGCTAACCAAAGCCTGTGGCCACAAAAAGAACTGGGTTGAGCAATTTCACCATCAGTTGTGTTGCTGTGTGTTAGGGAAGATAGCAGCACATTATATCAGAGAGAAAATCAAGACAAAATGAGGTAATCGTATGTTGAATTGTGAATTCATTGGCTCAGGCTGCTGACGAGTACGTGTTTGAACACAGGGTGACCTGAGACTGGACAATGCAAGCAAAATGTGCGGTTCAGTGTAGGCATATTCAGTTATAAAGTAAACATATTCAACAAGCAATTGCTCTTTGTTCAAAGATAGCACCCAGATGTTACAGTCAGGACTCGCTGGCCCTATGCACAATAGTTTTACTGTCCTCTGTGCCATAGCAGTATTCTCAGGTTCTAGTTTATAAATATGAATGTGTATATTTATTTATATGTATATTTATATATATAATTTTTTTAAATGACTTATTAAAAATATTAAGTATCAGTATTAAGATGCACCAGTATCACAATGCAAAGTTTTACCCAGCTCACTCAGAGTGTGTGGCATAGCAGTGGAAATAGGAAAGGTTTTACCAGCTTATTCTACCTAAAACTGTTATGGTTTTTCGTCAGGCTAAAAGCATAATACATTTTTCCAAAGTGTGTTGCATTCCCATCGCTGGTTTAGGTTCATGTAGTTACGCAAATGAAACTGAAAGTCCTGCACAAGTTTACAGCTTTTCCATGGGTTTATGACATCACTATGTCCTGGACAGCGCATTAAAACCTGAACTCTTCTAAACATCAAAAATTTAAACAGGTGGCTTAAGATACAAAACTGATCTGCTGATTTGGACACACGCCTGTCATTGACAGGATCTGAGTACAGTCTTCTGCCCTTCCAGAGACTCGCTAGGGTGATGAACAGAAGCCATTCAGACCCTCCAAGCTACGAAGGCTTCCAAGACTGTCATTGGTTTCTCTGGCTAATCCTACAGTGTGACACTGGCATGTGACAAGATCCCCAAGACACCTAGACCTGACATATTTAACCCCAGGGGAGTTTTAAACATATCTCACCTGTGACTGGTGTGCCCAGCTTGCTGATATTTCTACATACTTCTTCAGTGTGTATTTTGTGACTCATGGCTACACAATGATTTTGGTTGGTAGCTCTTGGGATCAGGAATCTTGTCTCTCTCAGGTACATAAGTTCATCAAATAGACAGAGAGCTAGTTTTGCCAAAGAAAGTTGGTTTCAGAAGATTCTGCAAATGCTTTTCTCCTTCTCCACTCATTGAACTCTGCCATGTTGGCCTGAAAGTCCACTGCCATTGCCTGCCTCAGAAACTTGTCACGATCCATTAAAATCGATGGCATCTCCTGAGAGACTTGTTCAGCTGCTGTATGTTCCCATCTCCTAACTTAAGCCCACAACACCAATCTGTGCATGTCGTAGCCTTAGACAAGTATCATTTTCAGAAAATATAATACAAATCGTGATTATGGGTAGAACTGACAGCACTCCAGCCATTTGAAAATCTCACGTAGCATGTCATGGAGCCCAGAACAGTGGCTGCTGCCATCACTGGTGGTGCCTGTTGGTGCCACTGCAGGCAGTGATGCCCAGCAAAAAGGTTAGCAGACCTTGGCGTAGCTGAGTTTGAGGTCACAAAAGACACTTAGAGACATCAAACATCTTTGCATAAAAATAGAATGATACCAGCTCTGTATTTAGGCCATTCTGCCCGTGAAAGTGGGGATCAGAATTACCTAGTCATGCAAATGAAAGTTGTAATATAGATATGATAAAGAGATCCTCAGGTGATGAAAAGAGTCATAGATTGGCTCAGATAGGATCAGAATGCTTTCCTGTGGTATTGTCATGATGTATTGTCTTTTTCTTCTTCTCCAGGGATCTTTGAGCCCTTTTACATTTTAGTAGAATCACAGAATGGTTTGTGTTGGAAGGAACTTTTAAAGATCATCTAGTTCCAACCTCCCCTGCCTGTGGCAGGGACATGTTTCACTCGACCAGGTTGCTCAAAGCCCCATCCAACCTGGCGTTGAACACTTCCACGGAGGGGGCAGCCAGATTCTCTGGGCAACCTGTTCCAGTGTCTCACCACTCATGGTGAAAATTTTCCTCCTTATATCCAACCTAAATCTAATCTCTTTCAGTTTAAAATCATTGCCCCTTGTCCTGTCACTACAGGCCTTGGTAAAAAGTTTCTCTCTGTTTCTTATAAGCTCCCTTGTAAGACCATACCAAAGGCCTTACAGAAGTCTAGATAGATGACACCCATAGTTCTTCCCTTCTCTACTGATGCAGCCACTCCATTGCAGAAGGCCATTAAATTAGTCAGGCATGATATGCCTTTGGTGAAACAGTGCTGGCTGCCTCTAGTCACCTCCCTGTCTTCCACAGGTTTTGGCATGTCTTCCACGAAGATCTGTTCCACGATCTCAGCAGGCACTGAGGTAAGGCTGACTAGTGGGTAGTTCGCAGAGTGTTTATTTTTAATCTTTTTAAAAATGGGCCCACTGCTTCCCTTTTTTGCATCACTGGGGACTTCACCTAACTGCTACGACTTTTCAAATATGATAGAGAGTGGCTCAGCAACTACATCAACTGATTCCTTCAGGACTCTGAGATGTATCTCGTCGGGTCCCATGGGGTCTCTAGTGAGACCCCACCTGGAGTCCTGCGTCCAGCTATGGAGCCCCCAGCACAGGAAAGACAGGGACCTCTTGGAGCAGGTCCAGAGGAGGGCCACAAAGATGATTCAAGGGCTGGAGCACCTCTCCTGTGAGGAAAGGCTGAGAGATTGGGGCTTTTCAGCCTGGAGAAGACAAAGCTGCGGGGAGACCTTACAGCAGCCTTTCAGTAGCTGAAAGGGGCCTATGGAAAAGATGGGGAAAATATTTTCAGCAAGGCCTGTTGCAATAGGACAAGGAGTAATGGCTTTAAACTAAGGGAGGGTAGACTTAGACTAGATAATAATGAAGAAATTTTTTACCATGAGGGTGGTGAAACTCTGGAACAGGTTGTTCAGAGAGGTGGTGGATGCCCCATCCCTGGAAACTTTCAAGGCCACATTGGACAGGGCTCTGAACAATCTGGTCTAGTTGAAGATGTCCCTGCTCACTGCAGGGGGTTAGGCTAGTTGACCTCTAAAGGTCCCTTCCAACCCAAAGCATTCTATGATTCTGTGATTGTATGACTTATGTCTGTTCAGGTTTATCAGGTGGTCCCGAAGCTGATATTCTTGAGGTCATCAACATCTTGATCTTCTTGAGGTCATCAACAAGCAAGTGGAGGAAAAGAAGTTTGTCAGGAGTAGTCAACATGGATTCACCAAGGGGAAATCATGCCTGACCAATCAGATAGCTTTCTACGATGGCATGACTGGCTGGGTAGATGAGGGGAGAGCCGTGGATGTTGTCTACCTAGACTTCAGCAAGGCTTTCGACACAGTCTCCCATAACATCCTCC
>Ga0065711_1038741_pt1 | contig 18466 bp, 11 predicted proteins | sample Hoacrofraction12_FD_59098 | JGI IMG/M metagenome (GOLD analysis project Ga0065711, IMG submission 59098) | Hoatzin crop microbial communities from Cojedes, Venezuela - Epithelial fraction 12 v2 (version 2) | ecosystem: Host-associated > Birds > Digestive system > Esophagus > Crop | place...
GCTGCCGCCGCCTGCGGCGAGGAACGGCTGCGGGTGCCGCCCGTCCCTGCCCGGCGAGGAGCGGGGTCCGCGCTGCCTGCCCGGTGAGTAGCGGATCCGCCGCGGACCCCCGGCCCGGGCTTACCCCGGCCCGGGCGTCGGGAGCCCGCGGGGAAGGGTGTCCGTTTGTGCCCCCCTCGCCCCGCGCCTGAGGGCGGTCGCGGAGGAGCGGGGACACCGCGGCGGGGCGGCTTCTGCGGTACCCGAGGGGGAGGGCCGGGCTGGGGGGAGCAGCCGGAACGGGCGCCGCGAATTCGTGCGGGGCTGCGGAGGGGCTGGGGACGTGCCGCCGCCTGCCAGGAGGGGGTCAGCCGCCATGGCTTTACTCCTGCATGAAAAGCAGAAATTAAAGGGCTTTTCTTAAAATAAAAGAAAAAAAAGAGGTTTTTATCCTCTGATTTTGCTCCGAGAGCTGGTTTTCATACCGTGGCACCTTAAGAGAGTCAGTACGTTAATTAGTGCTTATTAAAATACCTTTAGGATATTGTGCTTAAATCACTTCGAGGCACGTACGCTACCTAGTAAATCAGATTCTTTCACAATGAAAGAAAAACCTGAAAATCGCTGTACTTTTATCATCCCAGCTCCACCAAACATCTATTTGTAGCGTTTAGGAACAACAGATTAGAGCAAAACTTCCTTCAAGACAGAAATTGCTGCATAGAAAGCAGTAGCCTGCCGGAGATGCAAGATGTGGTTAAGCATAATTTTCAACAATCACAAGTAAATTGCATTTTGATGACAGCAAGCAGCCAAAAGTATCATAGAAAATGTACCATTTAAGTATGATACAGACTATCAGAGATAAGAAGCATATGTTGCAGGTTATTACAATTTGTTTTGTTTTAGTTGCTTCCACTGCAGAGTCCCAATGAGAGATGAGTGGTATAAATGGTAGAAATAAAGTTTGGAGAAAACACAGCCTTAAAAGCGAGGTAGTGAAACAATATAAATCTGTACTCAAGAGGAAGTGGTTGGGAGAGGGAGAGACAACAACAATTAAGTGGGTTATAATTACTTGCAGGAGAAATTGCTGCTATTTACTTGAAGGAAACAGAAAGCTTTAAAGCAGCTCCTCAAGGAGAGTTCAATGAATAGTACTGCATATCAATAAACATTTACTGACCAAAGCTTAATAATGGTTTTGCACTTTCATCTGAATTGACTGATCTAGAAATAGCCCTTCCCAATTTTTCCCTTGGCATTTCAGGGTTAAGTGAGCAGAATTCAGATTTTTGTTTTTGGTAGTCATGGCTAGTCATTTTATACACAACTTTTACACGCTGAATGCCAAGGTGATTATATAAACTTTAGTATTTTATGGGAAGCCACAATCTGAAAGCAAGAGGGACTCGGAGTCTAAGGCCAGAGAGACTGCTAGGTTTCCTGATCTGACATCCTGTATTTCACACTCTACAAGAAAAATTGGGTAGAATACAATCTTGAACCTGGGTCTGGAGAAAACATTTCAAAGAGACAGTCTTAAAAATATTAAGAATTAGACAAGCTGCAGCTTTCCTTGCTTACAGTCTTACTTTCATTGTTACACATCTGCCTCCTCATAGGCATACAACCACCTTCCAACTCCGCACAATTGTTGCTAGGCTTTTCATCACTGCATAAAAGCGAGGAAACCAGTCCTACTCCACTCCAGAGCTCTGCCGTCTGGTCAGTCATCACTTCACCCCAGCTAGGCCTGTTACCCAGAAAACATGGTCAATTTCTGTAGCAAGGCCAAGGCTACTCATGTGAGCAACATACCTCTTTCTTCTTCCTGAAGAGCAAGAGATTTTCTTCCTAGAGCTTAAGCAAGTCACACTTCCTTGCACTAAGAACTACAGTCCTCTTTTTCATCTTTTATCTCCTTCAGCTGGTATGTTGACAACTGCTTGTTATTTGTTAATCAAGGTAACCCTTTCTTTGCTGAACAGCTGTATAAGCTTCGTACTTTCTGTCTGTGAATATGGGTCAGGGGACTCCAGGAAAGATGGTAACCAGAACAGTGAGAAATTGATTCAGGCTATTCCTGTCTTCACCAGGAAACCTTTGGGAAAAAAGCACAGCTAGGAAGCCGTGGGACAGATAACTTGTCCTCATACACCTTCAGCTCATCGTGCCCACCATACAATATTTGGGTAACTTTAACTGGGGACTAGATACAGCAGCTGTTGAGAAATAGAAGCAATGAATGTTAGCATTTAGGAGTTAGCTTTACAGACCTTACCAAAGAAAGTGTTTGCTGTTGAACTGTTATAAATCAAATAGTGTTTTGCATCTTCCCTACAGAATCTCTTCAGGCATTGGCCTATTTCCGCTATTCACATCTGATTTTGCTCACGTACGCACAACTTCCTAAACCAGGGCTGCAGCTCTGCCCGCCTTGCTGACTCTATCACACACTATGATCACTACTTGAGTTCAGCACAAACTCGGGGTGCATGTTAATTCCTGCTCAATGCCTTCTCTTGCTTTGGCTTCCATGTCTGCAAGCAAAAACATAAGCCCAGGGTCTGGATGCCTGCAGCCACTGTGGAGCACAGCAGAGCAGGCTAGTGGCCTTTGGGCATCCACTGATAAATTAACATTTCTGGCCACAGCTTCTTGCAGTGAACAGTTACCCTGGGGATCAGATGAGCAGCTGCAGAGAACTGCACAGAACTGGTAGCTGTCACTTTTTCTTCAAGCAGCTAAAAGACATTTTTGGTACACATCGCAGTTGGGAAGCTGGAACTGTGGTGTATAATGATTTATTTTTTTTATGGTGGAGAAACAAAACCACATTAAGACCTTAAATGTACCAGATTGCACTTTGCCTCTTTAGGTTAGAGGCAGGAAGAAAAAAAACTTGAATTTTTTACATATGAGCCAGGAACTTCTGTGCTTCCATCCCCTGTGTAAGCCAGTGACTATTTGGGATGCTGTTGCACAGCTGCCTAAGGAGATACAATCACCCCTTTCTGTAAAACTGCAGTTTCTCTGCTCAAGCTTATGAAACTAAACCTATACACAACGCAATTTTTTGCCAGCCCTGTATACCTGAAAGCAGTCTTAGCTGACACAGTCTGCAGACACATCCTTTGGACTGGCACATGCTTTACACATGCCTTTTGTGTGAGTACTGAAAAGAAAAGGAGGGAGTGTTCTTCAAATTGTTCTTCATTTCAGGATTAGAAGCAGCACTGGGGCTGAGAAGTAATATTAGGTAATTCAAAAGAATTAAAATGCATATCCACCCAATAGAGATGAGAAGTAGCAGGTTTTGTGTTTTAAACAGTGACAAGACAAGTCCAAAGAACGCCTGGCTATTTCTGGGAAACTTATTCTCCATGTAGTACAAAAAGTTTCGTATCACTGACGCAAAATGTCTTCGCTGCATCTCAGTAATAGCTGGCATGGTGGAGAACTTCGGCACGTAGAGCACAGAGGCAGCTAAGAAAAGCCTTTCTGGTTTCATAGCGTCCGGTTGGAAACCAAGCAGTTCTTACATTTGATGAATACACTCGGGCTGACCACAGATGTAAAGAGGTAAGTTAAGATATTCAAAGCTAAGAAGAGATCCAAAAGCTGTGTATCTGTGTCAGGCCTTTCTTCCAGATGGTGAGCGCTTACTGCCCTTGGTAACTTACAGAGTAACTCTAATGCCACAGACTTCAGCTGACAGCTGCTCTTGTGGTCCAGCAAAGCAGCCCAGATCTTGTATAACAGAGAAAACAGCTTTGGTGGCTTTGTATTAAGATGCTTTTAGGAATGAGAGAAATAAAACTTTGATCCTTTAAGGAGACAAAATTGCAGGCAAAGACCCAAACTATGAAATTCAACAGTCACAGGACTAAGCTAGGGGTAACAGTTTCTATGAAGAAATCATACACACACAGAGAGAAAAAAAGAATTCCAACAAAAAAAACCCCCTCAAAACAGAACAGCAGCATGTAAACCAGCAGGAATCAGTACTAAGAATTTATTTTGAACACTTGTCCATGATGAGTGGAGTGAAATAAGCAACGACAACTACTCAGGGGGTGATGGGTGGCATTTGGTGAGACTGACCACATAGCTAACAGATCTGTTCTCCATAATTTTCCACCACTGTGAGTAAAAGAGAAACAAATGTGTTTCAAATCTTATTTAAGTAAAAGAAGGCAAATGATGAAATCTCCTGAACAAGAGTGTAATGTCAGACCTTTTGTTATCAGGACAACTGCATGTATTAGAACGGTAGCTGGTGTCACATAGGAGGATGAAATTTCTTTTTCTGTGCTCCTGCAGAACCAGTACTGCAGCCCAACCAGAGAAATCAGTTTAATACTTGCTGGGTATGCTTTTCATTTGCAAATTAGCAGATGAATTTATCAGATGTTTTGAGTGGAGTGGCCAGAAAATTTATCTAATGTGATGTGATCATTTTGGATATTCACTACCTTCTTACAGTGTCAGTTGGACTGACAGTGGTGGGAATTCTTGAAATCATATGCTGCATCCTGGTTTTGTGGGGAATTACTTTAAACAGTTCATTAACCTGGCTAACCTATATTGTCAAACATAGGCAACAATTCTCAGAGATATTTTCCTTCAGTGAGGTCAGGGGAGAAAAAATTCAGCTAAATCCAGAAGGAACTTAAGTTGTCAAAGGTCATAAGTCTGTGGATGAGGAATCTGGTCCCCTGGGGAGTGGGACCATGGGTGACAGGAAGCGGGAGGCTTGCAGAAGTGGTAAAGAAATGAACTACGTAATTTCCATGCTTTGTTTCACTAACCGAGTATGCACTATAGTGACAAAACCCTATTGTTTATTTCCAGACTTGCATCTCCACTTCTTTCTTTATTTTGCCCATCTCATCTGTTCTGAATTCTTTAATCGAGGCTACCCTCGCCTCCCACATGAAGTTCACACTTCTTTTCCTGAAAACATGCATTAATCTTCTCTTTTGGTTCTTGCTCTACTCCCGTACATCACTCCTCCCTGTTCTGACTGCAATGCCTGTAAAAATGTCAGTCACTCTGTTCACAGTTCTGCCTGCATGTACCAACCTTTCTTCATCATTCAGTCCTCTCCTCCTTCAAACGTCCTTCCCCCAGGATTGACTTGAGAAACCCTAGCAAGTAGCAGTGACAGCTTGATATGTCCATAATTTGTTGCTATGCTGTTCATTTTGTGGATGATTTAGCCTCTGATCTCCTTTCAGTGATCATTGTAAGTATACTTACTAGGTTAGCAGGGTTTTGTCATCTCGTTTCTCAGCCCTGTATTGATTACTTTACTCTTTCTTGTTGCATGTAGTTTGTTAGGCTACACCCTGAGTAGGACGGAGGGAGGCATAGTTAGGCTGATGAGAGCCTTCATCTGCACTGTGGATGACGAACCCGAGCACTAAAACCTGCTTCAGGTCACTCCCTCATGCAGCTGTCATTCCATAACAACGTATGACTATGAATGTTGTAAATTAGAGCACCCTCTGAAGAACAGTATTTTAAGCCACGATTGGCACCTGACCAGAACAGTAAGTCCCATATTCAGAGAGTAGACTGTCTGGTGTGCTAGAGGTGCTGAGGAGCAGGAACAGGCTGGCAGGAGAGGTGAAGAGAGCTCACTCTGGTGAGGATACCAACCTGGGATCACACAGGGATCCCGGCAGTGGTCCCGCCAGGTACGCTGCTCTACATGACATGCATTCAAGCTCAGCTGGAATGCTTCACCTGCCTCTCAGAGACAGTATTTATTTATTTAACAACGCGGAAACAGCTTCAACATGAAGGACCAGGAACCCAAGTGCTAATAGCCAAGTAATTTTGAGCATTCACCCAGAAGTGGAAAAGGCAGGGTTAGTTTTTTCTCAGAAGAAGAAAAATGAATTAAACTTCTACATCAAAACAATAGCTGTCATCACCAACTCACTGGATAAAACGAGCAGCAGCTCCCTCTCTCCCTGCACGTTGTGCCAGCTCCTGGCCGGTGCTGGCTGTGCTCTCTGGGGAGGCGCGGGAGGGGAAAGCCTGCCTAGCACCCGCGCAGACCATGCGCTGGGAAGCGCTTTGCGTGTATCAGGAGGTTGCGTGTATCAGTGTTGGAAACTGGTGGGGGTTGTTTCCAAATATTTTAATAACCACCTCTTTGCTTTTCAATGGATTAGACAGCGCTTCTGACTGCATGTACGGTACACCTTCCCTTCCTCCTGCTTCACTGAAAACAGAGGGAAAAAATAATACCAGATATTTCTGTTTTTCTTTTAATAACAGGTGCTTATTTAGTATGTGCAGATTAATACTACGATTGCTAGGATTTATTTGGTGCCCAGTATGAATTTTAAACCTTCTTTTTTAGTCTTGTCAGCCTTGGATTATTTTCATTAATCTCTTTAGTTTCCCTCATTAATTTGCTTCTCTTCAAGACTTGCCTGATTATTATTAAATATCTGGCTGCTGCCAATGCCCGTGACACATAATAGGTAGTCAGTGGTTTTTTTATAAAAGTATGTCTTCTGTTGGTTGTGGCATCACAGTTTATCTATGTATCGATTTATCTAATTGTTCTTGTCTGCTATGTAAGAAAGTTTCCTTTCTAAATCTTTATTAAATTTAATTTATAACCAAAAGACAAAGGACTTCTTAAAAAAATTCTAACACAGAACCTGATGCTGCAGTGCACATTTCCCAACTAGTGAAATTCAAAGCTGGTCAACAAATCTTGTATAATCCTAAGTGGTCACTTTCAAGACTGGGACCTACCCTCTATGCTCTATTCTGAGTTGGCTCCACGCACTTGGAATAACCAGCTTCCAAGTATTACAGCATTTTGTTTTCTGGAAAAGTTTTGGTTTATTATATGAATTGCTGAAAAACTGGAATTCATTGAACTAAGATGTCTTTGTGTTACAAGGATGCAGAGAGTTTAGGGTGCCTAGACTTGGATAATTGTTTAACTTCCATGATGGGCTTTGCCAAAGATACACCAGACACTCATGTGGTGGAATAGTGTACAGAATTAGTTACTTAGTGGCAATATGTAACCAGTTAGATGTGCAGGTTTTTTTTCTTGTATGGAAGGTAATTTTATTGTCAGAGTGGCAGCGCAGGGTGTGTGGGCTAGGTAAGTGCAGAAAGCTCGAGTGTAACCGTTCAGCTGAGGGACAAAACTGTTGTAAGAGCATTCAGCAGGCCAAGGGGGGCTGCAGTTCTTGTCTGTTCAGTAACCCTAAGTTACTTGGGTACTGTAAATTCACTTCAGTGAAGGCTCAGTTTACTTAGAACGTCCCAGAGGACTGGACTTGTATTTTCTTTCACTAATAAAAAACTTAGGTGATCCTTATGTAGTCCTTGTGAGATTGCAGAGTTACCAGAATTTCATATACCAGGCACAGCACATCTCCACCTGCAGTGGAGCTGCTCATTACATGCAGTGGCATGTACGTTGTCAAGGCAATGCCTTCCTTCTCAGTGAAAAATGTGTATTACCCTTGTAGACATCCAATAAAAATAAACAGTTCATTTATTTTTATTCTTATTTTTACTTTTATTCCAAATTCTGGAATAAGACCTTCTTCTCAACTAGAAAAAAATAATTGTTTCTTGAATATGTGAAAATACAGAAGTAACAGCACAGCTTGGTTAAATGATGACATTGTACCCACCAGTAAATTCAATCCTAAGCATAACATATGCCATAAATTCAGTGAAAGCCAATGGTCACATTATTCACATTCTTAAAAGTACGTAGCATATACGAACTGTATCAGTGGTTTGCATGATGTAATTTAAATGTTAGTATAGTTCCCAAATACGAAGTTTTGATACTTTTAAAAGTACAGCCATATTTCTAAGATTTCTAAGATTGTGGAAATCAATATTGTACATTACGGGACAGCACATCCAAGTATAAGAGAGGTGTCTTTGGGTACTACCATCAGTAGCAGATCTTTGTTTCATACAAGTAAAATTAATTCATAGGTAAGCACGTATTTGCTAAGGGCAACAGGTGCTTTTCTCATTCAGAAGACAGATTTTAAAGTGCCATTTATTAGAAATAATACACAAATACAACTAATAATCCAAATCCAGTAATTAAAAACAGCAAATAAAAATAAAAGAGGCCATAGGACCAGGTTTACTTTGGCATGGATTGCTTAGGATACCCAGAACTAGACCTCTCAGTTAAAATGCATCATTCTCCAGCTAGATGTTGTTACAGTGATCCCTCACTAATAAAACAATAGTAATATTGCAAAACCTGGACTTAACTGCATACCTCTTTTTTTGTTCCTTTGAATCAAAAGAACTTAGATTTTGCAGTGCTGATCATGATCCTATGATTCTATGATCAGCTTAGAACTTAAACCCACCCAAAGCCATGAAACAAGAGGCAACCTGTGCTCTCAGTGAAGTTAATAGGAAGAGCATGGCTGCTGCTGGGCTCTGCTGAAGCAGGGTAACATCGCTGCCCCGGAGACTGTGAGCACCTTCAGCTTCCTTTGTACTGTGAGTTATGGTCATTTGGCACTTTTGGATGCATTACAAAATACAAAAATTTCATGCTACCATATTATTTTTATTTTTAAAAAAGAAGCCTGGACAAGCTAATAGCTGAGATACAGATGGTCAGTTTAGGCACTTTTTGTTCATCATGTATGATCCAACTACATGGTCAGCTTCACGACAGTTATTGTAGGATCATTCCTAGACCGTGGTGCAAGTGAGCTTGTCTGTATCTGAACCAACATCTGATAGAAACACTTACGTCTGCAAGGACTAAGCATGAAAAAGAGCAAGTGACATCAGAGAGAAATTTAATGTCTCTGAGACTCTCTGCAACCACATCTCCTCTTGATTTCTGAGCAGATAACTGAAAATCCATGTCTACACATAGTCTGGTCTATATTTTTGCATTAGGTGTAAATGCAAGTATACTAATTTAGCAAGTGCTCACGTAATCACGCTGCAGGTAATGATAAGGTTATCTGACAGCTTAACCTGAGCTCAATCAGTGGTGCAGATAGTCCTGCTCGACCTTGAGCATCCCAGCGAGAACAAGTCAAGCATTTCAAGCTCAGTTATTGCAACAGTTTCATAATTACTCTGGAGTTCATTGCAAAGCAGTGGCTGAAGAATCTCTGCAGTTTATCTACATCATGCCATAACGGAAAAAAAAAAAAGATTAATTAAATGAATAACTCACTGATCTGATTCAACTTTAGACTCTCAGAGATAATGTCCTATGTTCCTGATATGTAGTTAGAAAGGCAGTAGATTTTAGGGGGTAGAAAGAAGAAGAATTCATCTTGCCAAAAAACCCTTAATCATAATTTCTTGGACTGAAATATTGTGCTTTCCTGTTGCTGGTATAAGCTAGGAAGAAACTGATACACCTACCACTCAATCCTGTTAATCACTTGACAGTCCATGGAAAAAAGTTTCACAAATTCAAGCAAGCTAGACCAAAGACAGTGTTTGTAGTATCTTGGTAGAATTATACAAAAGCATGTTTTATTGTATTAGAAGGCAAGATAATTAGAGGCAGCTTCATTTTGTTCACATCTCTGACAATGTTATTATGCTTTTTTAAAACAAACATACTTTTAAACAAGTGGATTTTGAGGCCTTGTTTTCTATAAGTTATCATAGATTGCTATTTATTGACATATCAACTTAGCATCAAAATTGACAAGATTTGTGTTTGGGATATTAGTAGTAAGTCAGATTTTTTCAGGAATATTTCAGGCATGTAAATTACATTAAAATATGATTTGTTGTAAATAAGCAATGACAGAATGTATTTGACATTAAAATAACTTCAGAATATACCTTGACATTTTAACTAGTTTACAAATATAAGTGCAGGTGGTCATAGAAACAATATTGTATTAAAAAAAATAGGAAAATTCTGTGAATATTTTAGATGAAGACACATTTTTAGACTACTGTTTTACTTTTCTGGTATCATTAGTTAAGGTAAAAACATACTGGTTTCTGAACCCTATTGTAATCCCAAAAAATCCTGTTTTGAAAGATTTAGCAGGAATCTAACCAAATTTGGCTTTCTTTCAAATAAAAAAGTCTGGAAACCAGAATGGAGTTGAAGAAATAACACATTTGCTAGATAGGTAGTTTTAAACACTGTTAAAGTAAAATATTTACCATTATCAAATAGAGTTTAGTAGGGACCAACATCACAACTGCATAGAGCAGTTTCATCCAATTGTTTTTTGAATATATAGATGTGTTTGTGAAGCTGCCTGTCCAAGGCAATGAAGGACAATAGGCTATGAATTGCCTTCGCTTTTACAGCTGTAGAAGTGATTTTACAATTGGGTAATCTTATTTCTGAGGACTGAGGAAGAAGGGTAGACTCTCCACAGAAGAATATCTACCAAAGCTTCTGGCTTTGCTCACAGCAGCAAAGGATCTTGGTTCTCTTGAGGGTGGGTGGAAGGGAGGAGTTCAAGCAGGTGGATTGAAAATACCCAATCAAAACATCTTTGGTGGCTTGCCAAAATATCTGCAAGCCACCATTACATTGAGGATGAGGGTAATCTGACCATTCCACTTAACCTGCTACCTCCGTCAGGTATTAGAACAGCAGCACAGGCTAGCATGGTTATTTGGTGGTAGGAGGGATCATTATAAAAGGCTTGGCATAACACCAGTTCAGCTAGTTGTATGCCACATAGATTCCTGGTAATAGGATCACCTCACCCTGTTCTTTCTCCCTCTACTCTGATTGACTTGTATCTCGGAAATGTCCCCAAAAAAGAAAAAAAAAAAAGGAAAAGAAGAGGTTGCCATGCTTTACTGATTACTTCTGAGGCTTACTGGTGATAAATATTTTATTATCATTTCCTTTAGTATTCAAAAACATAAACTTCTGTGATATGGAAAACTGGATCTTCACCTACACTATGCTGAAGACAATTCTAGGATCTCATGATTTGTAATAAAGAATGCTCTACAGCATGATATTATGGCCTCTCAGCTAGTCATGCACATACTTTTTTTTCCAAGACCTCTTTCCAAGAGCTGTTCCATAATTCATATTCTATGTTTAAAGGACTGTTTCACCAGTCCCTTTTCACTAGCATCTTTGCCCTTTACCTTTTCTAAAGTAGCTGAAAGTGATTCTACAACAGTAGGAAATTCCCAGGTTTCTCCCTTAAATATATGGGGACAAGTCAGCCCTTTGTTAACCTCAGATTTCCAAAGCCAGGTTTCTTTTTTCTGAGAAGAGCTGACACAAAGAATTTCAGAAAGTCTGCTGAACATTAGAAACACACCATTCAAAATATGAGAGCGATGTTCATCTTCCTATCACGTGCCTCAGTACCTACTACACTGCAATTACACTTTTACAGTCTATGTGATTTGTAATCAATCTAAAAAGGAAAACACTGGAAGAGATAAAAAGTTTTGATTAGCTACATCCATTTTCTATTCAAATAAAATCATGACATACGCGTTTACTTTTGAGTTACGAACATCCTTGTCACATTTCTCGTCCTTTCAGAAATACTTAATATCTGTCTTGCATTTAATTAATGAAAAGCTTTTATAGAGTAGATTTGCAATCTTTAAGAGGTAACCTTTAAGAAGAGTTCTCATATAGTGAAATACTTGATTGCACGTGCTGTGCTTTGAGGCCTGTTTGTCAGTATTTGACTCTTGTTGCTCTAATGCTCAGAATCAGAAATGCACTGGATGGGTTGATGGCAAAAGCTGGTTGAGAAGCTTGACTGTGAAGTTTGGCTATGTAATATAAGCAAGATACCACAAAATACTTAACAAACTAGTTAAACCAAGATTATCGCCCTCCACATGAAATAGCTGGTTCCTTCCTATGTCCTGTTCCACTGGTTCTCCTGAAATGCCCACCTGACAGTTTGTGCATAGCAAAAGGATGAGAGGAGCAGTAAGAGAACACAAGTTCTTGGTTAGATACAAGAAACATTTAAAACAGACTTTTACAAATTACCCAGTGGTTTATGCCATGAAGGCCTAATTTGCAACATCTTTGACTTCATCGTGAAAAATTCTGAGAATTTCCATTTCCAGTTGAAATCAGTGGGAGCTGCTTGCACATTTGTTATGTATTTTATCTGGACCAAATTTTACCAGATTCCAGCTGTGTCACAATGTTTTTCCCATTATCTTTAAAAGAAGTAATATCATATAACATCACACACTTGGAATCTTACGCTGTGCTGCAGCAACAGCATAATCTATATTAAGAATAGGAATTGCCGTAAAAAATGCAGTAATAATATAAGTTGCTTAATAAATACACAGTCATGAACATTCTTGTTTGAGAGGAAAAATAAGTGTTTCCTCTTTGTTCTCTTTTTTACAGCACAAGGACAAGTGCTATTTTACTGTACACCTAAATATGCTAGGTGAATAAGGAATTTGTTGTGGGACATCTTTTTAATATCTCTTGAGTTTATATTGCTTCTTTCTGACTTAGTAGGTTTGAATAGTAGTAAGACTATTGCTTTGCTGTAGAGGAAATAAAACTGCCTTATTCTGGTTTTTTTTCTGTAATACCCATGCCTGGATATATTGAATTCAGGCTATATCTCTCTAAAATCATCTTCCTGATCAACACTGCCCACTGAAGTTATGCACATACACACTTATTAGTTTGAAGAACCCTTACTTTGAATCCTTGGGTTTATCTTTCCTACAGTCATATCCTCAACAGTGCCTTAGTTTCCCACCTAGCTGGCACTCCAGAGCTGAGTATAGACTCCTTGCTTTTCAGGCAGAAAAGCAGTCTTGGCTGTCTTTCAGGCTGTCTTCTTAAGCTGCAGTCCTTTAGCCCTCCCTGAATTTAAGGGTCTGTTCCTGAATCTTTCCCAGGTTCAGTCGTTCTTCCTCATCAGACCTTGTCTGGTCCCTAGTTGTCGATCCAGGATTTCTTTTTATACCTTCTAAAAATCCTCCAAATCAGGAACTCTTCAAGAATGACTATCAATGCTGAATTCTACTTCTCATTCTAGGCATTTTCTTTCATTGCCTGATGCACCCTACCAAGAAGAGATCTCACGGTTCCTCATGTGCTTTTTCTGTAGTCTCTTCTGACCAAGGTCCAAGCCTGTCCTTTCTAGGTTTCCCTGGTAAGTAGCCATTCTACCAGCATAACAAAGGTCCACTTGGAATTGTGCTTAAGTCATGTCAAATCCAGGGATAGGTGGGCAAAAGGCAGGATGCCTATCAGCTGTATGCAAAAGCCTAATTTATATTGGGTTGGCTCACTGTCGGTAAACTACTGAAGTATAGTTAACCATCAAAAACACCCAAAAGACAACCCGATCATCTCTCATTCAGCTCCTTATTGCCAACTCTTTGATTTGATTGTCAACACTTTCATCTGAGTATACCCTGCCATAACTATTGAATGCAGAGAAATTTGTCAGACCTGTACATAAAATCTTGTTATTTTTCCTTTAAGAGCTCAATCAGTAAATAAAGGAAATAAGGACTATTCCAAAGTAGATCATATACAATTTAGTTGGTTTGGTTTACGCTTATTTTTCAGTAAAACTCATCTGTTCTTTTATATTGTTAAAACATGATTTGAAAGATCATTGGCAGTGCTTGCAGAGGCTTCTAGATGTGTTTGCTTTTTTTAATTTGGGGCAGAATAAAGGGCATTCTGGGTTCTATGAACATGGAAGGAAAAGGCTTTTATATTCTGTGGTGGACCATGCTATGGGTTGTCTTTTCTCTGCTCCTGTTGTTCATTACTACGTAGCTAAGGATCTGGACTTTTTTGCAGCTGTATCACTGATAAAAATTAAATGTAAATCAAGAGTACCCAACAGACATTATGAAATGAACAATCTGACTATAAAGCACCTAAACTTCTAATCTTTTTAGTGCGCTGATCTGTAAAATTAGCAACCCAATCCTGTACCTGTTAGACTGCATAGACACTCAGGTCTGCTAATGACAGGAAGTGTTCAGTATTTTCAGTTCCCAGTGAAGCCAATAGCAGCCAAAGGAGACTGAAACAAATCTAGAATACCTGACAAGATCAGACCCTGATATTTCCAGAGATTATATTCTGCACATGGGTTCCAAATCCATAACAAAATCAGAAAGACATTTGTTTGGGGTATTTATAGAGCGTCTGTTTGACTAACCATCTGTGCTCTGATTGAAGTATACACATGGTCCAGACTGAATAAAAACCAATTCTATGGATTAAAATAGTAACTGTGACAGTGTTACATCTAAGGATTTTACTGCTGGTGACTTTGTTGACCTGTTTACATGTAAAGGTAAATTTTAAAATTGTAAAATATGAAAGGTAACATGAGAAAAGAATGTGACTAGTCTGTCCACTTCACAAATGCTTTAAAGTTAGGGGATGCTTTTTGAATGCTGCATGCCTTTCAAAACTGCTGCTTTCTTAGGGTCTGGATTGAGCTAGCTGCCTTCCTCAGTTTCTGAGTAGCTTTTGGGTTTCTTTGCGAGTGTAAAGGTAAGAACATGCTAAAGTATTTTGCCATGCTTTCACTTGTCTCATACTTCTATTTCAAAATGAGATTCATTCCTTTTTTGTTGTTCATGGTGTTTGGTACAAATATTAGTAAAACATGAGAAATGTAGCTGACTATAGCTTGGAGTTAATTGCACTCAGAAACCTCAGTGTGTTCGTTCAGTTCACTTGCTTCATCAAGATTATCTTTTTTATGGATCTGTATGTTTTGTATGTTCAAAATGATGAGATTAGGAATCATAATAAAAAGATGCAAAGCACTAGGCTATATAATAGGATTGGTTGAAAAAATATATGTAATGGTCACTTATTATTTACTGAAATTGCTCCTTAGAAGTGATTATTGAACAGCAAGTTTTTGGAAGCTGGTTATGCTTGTTCAAGATGGTAGGAAACTGAAGTTTCTGAGATTGTTTCGCAAGATTAATTTTCTTTAGTGATAACCTGGGGAATTCTTTAAATTACCTCTTCTTAGTTGATGTAGCACCATCTGCCACATCTGCAAAGAAGATAATTATTTTTAGGAGCAGCTGTGTTTTTTTGATTAAGTCTTGAGTCATCAAGGTCAGTATTTTTGAATTATTCAATGTAGGAAAATAGAAGCGATTGGTTTGTGTTTTGGTCAATAATAAAGGACGTATTGTTATTACAGTTAGTGCCATAAGCTTTGTACCTATTTACTGCAGTCCTATAATTTCCAAGAAATGTGTTTGCATTCTTTGTGAGAGCATTTAGCTTTGTAGGAAAAAAGTATCAGTCATAATTCATGAATCAGTAAGACAGCTCCTGGTGGCAAATAAGAGACTGTGGAGATTCTTCTGTGAATGGAAATATTAAAGTCAAAATGGCGTACTTCTTTACATTAGGTCATAGGTCCAGGTTCCAAGCTTTAGTTTCAAAAGGTGAATTGTAGATTAGGATCTCTCAAACCAAAGGAAAAATCCCCAAATGAGCCATCCTTTAGCAGAGATTCCTTGTTATGCCTGTGGCCTGCACTGATAGCACATCTAAGTCAGATGAGCATTCCCCATCACATAATAAACAAGGAGAGCCAAGCAAAGGTGAGAATTCGGACCTGAAACCTTCAACAGCTTGCTTTATCTTTTAGTGAAAAGGCTCTGATCTGTGCCAGATGCCTTGAAAGACTAGTGCTTTGTCTAAACTCTTGATGTGCTGAAGTAACAAGTATAGTACGTGAATGCAGAGCTATCATTTGATGATGAGATGGCTACATCTCCGCAGCAGTTTCTTTCAGCTTCCTGCTGTTGAGGAACTAATGAGAGCAGACAGCTTCTCAAAGATGAAATGTTTTTTCCCTTAATGAAAAGTAGGTTTATCTTACTGGCTTTGCTACAGAGCGAAGGTGGCAGAGCTGTATGGACTGAGGAGGGTCTCTTAAGAAACACGTGTTGAAAATTAAAGCTTAGAAAGGGTGCCCACAGGATAAAGAAAGAGAAGAGGAAACTTTCATCTAACTGAGAGATGAGATAATTGAAAAAGAGATGTTGAACAGCCAAACACGTTGAAAGATGTGTGAATCTGAAGGGATCTGGACAGAACATCATACACTGCACCTCCTTGAGTTTATGGAAGACTCATGTTTGTGACATTGGATGCCCAGCCTGAAGAAGCTCAGCTAGGTGCTTGTTTTTCCATCAGTTAGTATGTACTGCTACATATGTATTTTGCATGATACCTAGAGGTGCTCATGTAGCTGACCAACAATGGTGGACAAGGTGTGGGGGTATGTTTCTCTGTACTTCTTATAGAAATTGCGCACCCATAAACTCACTGAGGAAAAGGCTGTGGAATCTAAAACTGTTTCTGAATGTAGCTCTTATAATTTAGCATTTCTTTGTTAAAATTATTCCACTTTTCAGTGACCATGAACCCTGACTGTGTGAACCTGTTTGGAAACAACAGGAGCCTGGTGCTCATACCACTAGCACAACGCTAGCGTTGAACTGCAATGCAGCATGAGAATAAGGGTTCTGCTCTACAGTTACAGCACAGGAGACATGAACCCTAAGACAAACCAGAAGCTCTGAAAGTCACAGATACTCATAAATGCGTTGTGCTTTGTCCTGTGAAACACAGTTGCTGATATTACCTGTGCTCTGAGTAATCAGATGGACATGAAATACAGCTCTGAGGACTGGGATAGCTGACAAGAATTTAGGTTTACCAGATTTCAGTAGCACCAGAGGCAGTTGCTGTTGCCTGTCTGAACTTCAGTCTGAGATGGAGCCTTTTCTCATTCAAAACATTTAATTGCATTCTACATTTATTTCACTCACCGTGTACTTTAACAAGTTTTTCTATATTTATAAATGAAAAGTGGGTTTCTTTTGGAGAGAACACAGATTTTAAACGATTAAGAAGATTTTACAGATCTTTTTGCTTTCCACATGACTAGGAAGACAGCTTAACTTCTGTATGGAACACATAATGTGCTACCCCTTACTGGGGTATCACCCAGAGATAGCACAAATTTGTTAATACTCCAGAACATGACTCCTCAACTATATTTTGCAGCTATGCTTTAATGTACTATTCTATTCGTACTGTTTAATTATGGTCCAAAAAGGGCTTCAGTTAGTGGCCACACTATCATCTTTGTTGCGTTTAGACTCAGCAACCCTTTACGCATTAGAAGTTGAGTTTGCTGCACACAGTGTAACTGAGGGCAAATAGTCACTACCAGTGTATCAGCTCCCTGTAGGGCAAAGCAGTGGCAAAGCCACTCAATCTTCCTCCCAGTGAAGAGCAGGAGAAAACAATGGGCCTTGTACTTCAACCTGCAGGTCAGCCTTGATTTGTAATTTACTATCAGATTGCAGAAGTGATGCATCTTATAAAAAGAGTCAGTGCACAGCTTCTGCTGGGAGTACTGAGTTGTACCTAGTAGAGAGGCTGCACCTAAATGTGGACTTATCAAGGAAGGTACTTAACTTGCACAATATTTGACCCTCTGAATATGAGGTTCTTATTTTTAATGAAGATATAAGCCAGAATGACTTCATAAGTTTAGTGTCCCTTGTTCTGTTAAAGAACTTGATGTAAGGCCTATAAAATGCTATTTTGGTTTGTCAAATGCAGAGAAATTACTGCCCAGAAATGTTACTCTGTCCATAGAATGTGAGAAATGGAGCAGAATTTTGTGAACACACAGAAGTCTCCTTTCTAGATACAAATGATACTGGTATCTTAGAGAGTATTAAGTAGTATCACACTTCTCAAGTGAAGTCAATTAACCTACTGGTCTCACTCGTGCATCTGTATTCAATCCTCCCATGCAATTCATGAAGCTTTCCCCCAGTCAGCAATTAGTAAGTGCTAAGTTCGTTTTACATTTTTCATTCACTCTTCTAATTCAGCACATACAGCTACTTTTTTTTTTTAATAATTATGGAATAGCACCACACAGGTCAGCAAAATTCTCATTGACTAAGTCACTTATTAATGGGAGTGGATCTATTCATAACCAGTCCTAAGCAGTATGAAGTGAAATATACATACATGAATCTTTGAGAATGGTAGCCTTATTGATGTTTGACTGTGGATTTGGGCAAAAAGTGAAAGTAGCCTCCTATTAACATATTGACTTCAGCTCCAGTGAAGGTGGCTTATGAAAACGCATTTTAGTTTTTAATTGAAGGAGGACCCAGGGAACTATAGGCCGGTCAGCCTCACCTCCATCCCGGGAAAGGTGATGGAGCAGCTTATCCTGGAGGTCATCAACAAGCAAGTGGAGGAAAAGAAGGTTATCAGGAGTAGTCAGCATGGATTCACCAACGGGAAATCATGCCTGACCAATCTGATAGCTTTCTACGATGACATGACTGTCTGGGTAGATGAAGGGAGAGCCGTGGATGTTGTCTACCTAGACTTCAGCAAGGCTTTCGACACAGTCTCCCATAATATCCTCCTAGGGAAGCTCAGGAA
>Ga0065711_1038742_pt1 | contig 18466 bp, 10 predicted proteins | sample Hoacrofraction12_FD_59098 | JGI IMG/M metagenome (GOLD analysis project Ga0065711, IMG submission 59098) | Hoatzin crop microbial communities from Cojedes, Venezuela - Epithelial fraction 12 v2 (version 2) | ecosystem: Host-associated > Birds > Digestive system > Esophagus > Crop | place...
TTGGCAGCCAGGGCACACTGCTGGCTCATGGTTAACCTGTCGTCCACCAGGACACCCAGGTCCCTCTCCGCAGAGCTGCCCTCCAGCAGGTCCACCCCAAGCCTGTACTGATGCATGGGGTTGTTCCTGCCCAGGTGCAGGACCCTGCACTTGCCCTTGTTGAACCTCATGAGGTTCCTCTCTGCCCAACTTTCAAGCCTGTCCAGGTCCCGCTGAATAGCAGCACAGCCTTCTGGTGTATCTACCACTCCTCCCAGTTTTGTGTCATCAGCAAACTTGCTGACTCTCTGATGTCCAGCAAACAGAAGCACTTGTTGCTACTGCTGCAATTTTAAGAGCTAACCATCAATCCAAGGCCATCCTCCCTTCCCAGCACATATCACCAATGTGGTTTCATGAGCAGGCCTTGATCAATGTCACCCTCAGCATAGTGGCATAGCACAGACTGGAGAATTCCTCTCTACAAACAGCTAGGATATATATCACTTGGTCTGACCCGGAGTCACCCAGGGTAGGTCCATGCAGCATCAGCTTGGCCCCATCAGTGCCAAAGTCAAGGACCAGAGCTATTCAGATTTGGCTGGTCTGCTCTCATGAACTCTAAAGTCATTTAATTTTAGGGCATGATGCACAGATGTGGATCTGAGCGGTTGCCAGGTAAAGCCTGCATATGTCTAAGCTCTGCATTTCCATTCCTGCGGCTCTTGGCAAGCCTGGAGAATAAAGCTCTTCTGCAAGACCTTTTCTGGCACTTACACACCCAGCACTGAGACGGAGCTAAGAAGCCTAGCGAGATCTGAATGGGGTGGTTCCTGCTGGTTATTGTACTTTATACCCCAGTGTTTCATGCTCCAGGAGAACTGATTAGGTCAGCATCGATGTGGCATGAATACACGGAGGCAACACAAACCAGTCACTGCCATTTCCCCTGATCCAGAGTGCTGAGTAGCATAGACCAGAGGTGGGGCGATGACCTAACAGAAGGAGCAAAGATCCAGCCAAACATTTTAGGTCTAGCTTAGAATCAGCTGCGTTCCTGTACAAGGTTCTCTCACTTCCATAACAGCCTTGATTTGATTTGGATTATTCTCCTCACTAACCAGGCTGCTCTGGTTCTACCTTACCTGGGAAAATGGTGAGCCTATGCTAGAGACTCCTGGCTCAGTGCACACACTTGCAGAAGGACATGGTATATAAATGTACCTCCATCACTTGTTGAAATTTATAGCTTTTGAGACAATAAAAGAAAACGCTGACAATTCTACACAAAAATGGGGGCCTCTTACGAATTCCGGACCTGAAGCCATCTGTATGTAAGAAAGTAGCAGTAAACAAGACTAGCTTCTATGTGCAGGCTGAGATGTTAGGGCCAAATACACAGAAGCAGCAATGGAACAGATGCAAACTGTGCCAGCAGAGTTAGGTTTTACGAATGGGGAGTGAGAGATGAGCTATTTCCCCATGAATTAAACATAAATCATGACTTTAGAGAAAACCAAACAGGCTGTGCAACTTCCCAATTGTTTTTTATTAGGGTTTAGATGGAATTAGTGTTAAAGGAGGTCACTGTTTACATGGAAATTGGATGGAAAGGGACAGACAAGGAAGCAGAACGTAATTGAAAGAGACACAGATCAGCAATTAGGGGGAGTGCAAGAGGGAGAGGGAGAGTTATACTGTCTCATGACTGGCAAGATGATGAAGGGAGCAAGAGACTAGAAACAAAGAAAACATAAAAGATGAAAGATGACACTGGAAAGGCAGGCAATTGCCAAGAAAAGCCACTATTTTTTTTCCTAAACAATAAATATGGTCTTTAAGAGCCACTTTGGAGCGTTTAATTTGGTTGCTTTTAGCTGACCTGTTAACTAGGAACAGTAGCCTGAGGGCAACTGGGTGATGATTCAAGGCTGCTGTACTTAGTGTGCGGGTAGAGTAAGAAAAATGGCAATTTTTTCTAGAACAAAGAGATGAATTTTCTTCCAAATAAAATATACCATCTATTTGGATCTAGATTTTCAGCTGGTGCGATTTAGTGTAATTCCCATAGACCATACCAGCCTTGCTCTACTGCTACTGTATAGAGGGAGAAAAAACAGCAGCCGTGAAACTATCAAGAATATACCAACAGCAGACAGCAGCTTGCATGATGACAAATTTGTTCAAGAAAATCTTGGTCTGTATTCTGTTTCCCAAGGGGAAGGGTCAAATGAGAATTTCACTGAATTTCTCATGCAGATGAAATCTGAAGGAAATGGGTTTTTTCCACCTTCAAGTGAAACTGAATGTCACGATATGGAGCTTTTCCACAGAAGACAAATTCAAAGTGTTGGCCAGATTCACTGAACAGCAATTGAACTGGTCATGGCAAGCTGCACCACTGCCAGATTCCAGGTCAGGAGGGATGGATGGGGCAGGGGAAGAGTTTCTGTGAATACAGCGAAAACCCAAAATCTTGAAATGAAAATCCTGGAGTATAATCACGGCAGACTTTCCCTCCGCTTTGCAAAGCAGTCCTGGGATTATTCATCGGCTCAATGAGCATTTCCTTTAAAGCGCCAGCAGAAGAGGAAAACCACTGCAAACGACATGGTACAGCATGATCTTTTAGTTAGCAAGTAATGCCAAGTGCAATTAGTAAGTAATCTGCAGAACATATAATTACGAAACAGCCCTACAGCTTGGGCTCCATTTCTCCATTAGCTGCACAAATAATGCACAAAGCAACGGGGGACAGGTTTGGTTTTTTTTTAAATACAAAGTGTTATCAAAATAAGAACTTGCTGAAAGACAAACCAAATCTTTTGAAATCTGGTCTCTAAAAAATTTATTGCAAATGTTCCCAAACCACTTTACATGACAATTGCTTCAAAAGAAATCCCAGAAACATGAAAAGGAGTGTGAGACACCTGGGAAGGGGGATGGGAAAGCACATTAATTTTTAATGCTGTTTTTTCAGAAGTGTTCTCTCTCTTCTTTGAAGCATTCATGAAAGACAACCAGTTTCTGACATCTTTTGAAACCTGAAGATGCTGCCTCCCTCTACTGGAAAAGATACTAGCAAGTATCAGCAATCTGAGCACTTCCTCCACCAACGGGTCTGTGGTCCCAACAGAGGTAGGTGCTGCCCCTTTGCCAGCAGCTGGATAACACAGCATGTTCAGTTATTTCAATTTCTCATCCTATGAATCTGTAGATTTCCAACCAGAGATATCCAACACAAATGTGGAAGCCATTGCTCAGAACATGTAAGCTCCAAACTCATCTGACAAGGATGGTTTGTGGTGGATAATGGTGACAAGCTTTGTTTGGCACAGGCTATCAGAGAGAAGCAGGCTCATAAGAGGGGATGAGATCTGTACCTGGCTGGGCAACAGCATGAGGAGGCAGCTGACCAGTTATAGGGGGGGAATTTTTAAAGGTTTGGGTCAAAGGGACCATGAAACAAGAAAACTGTGTACAATGATCACATGAGCACAAGCTCTCCTTAGGAATAAAGGCTTTTAGCACTACCTGAACTATGTGAGATGCCTCAAACTATAGCATGGCTGCTCTGGAGAGCTGCTCTCTACCACTCACTGCAGCCCAGTGATGAAAAATCTGTTAGAGTGAACTCTGCAGCCAACCCAATGCTGAGCCTTCCCAGCTCCCAGAAAAGCTGGTGTGCTGTACTACCTTCTGCCCCGTGCAGGATCACGGCCAGGCTGAGCTGAAAAGGTGCTGAGGCCATATGGTTTCTCAGTCCCCCGAAGGCTGATGGGATCAGGGCACCAGAGTATTTCATAGCTTGGTCTAATGGAAAGGTGAAGGACTCTGAGGAATCCTACCCCTGGCTGTGTACCCACACCATGCCCGAGTGTTTTGTGTAGCCCAGTGCAGCTGCTAGCAAGAGTACAGCACAGGACCTATAATCCATCTGTCCTCACTCAAAAGCTCAAGAAAGAAAGCACATTAGCCTCTAGATGAGAGTATCTGGATTGTATTGTCATCAGGCAACCCTTGTCCTTTTACGTAGGGAAAAGAAATCACGTATCAGCCTGCTGCTCATTCTGACTCTCTCTGCAAGGTCTTTCCTGATTCACTTCAGTGAACAAAAGTCTCCAGTCAGCACACCTTTTTCTAGTCCTCCTCCCTGCACCTGCTTTACTTCTCCATCCACCTTGTCAGAGCCCCCATTGCAGACATGACTCAGCATCTCCTTCTCCTGATGGAATGGGAAGAGTCTGGACAGTGGGGTACTCATCTGGGACTCAACAGACCTGATTTAATACCAAGCTCTCCCCATGACAGCCTGCTGAGTGACTTGAGCATGGGCATGTCCCTTGCTCTGCCTCATTTTCCCCACCTGCAGAATACAATTAACAATGTGGATTTCTTTAGCATAATATTTGATCTACTGTCCATAAATAGCACTTGACTCCAAGGAGAGTAATGTTTGTCCCAGAAAGCCAAAGACAGACAACACATGCCACAGAGCCCAATGCCTTCTCCATGCATTATGTCTTCTGCCAGGAATCTTCTGAGTACATGGCACAACTGCTGGGAACAGATCTCTGGTCACAGACATCCTCTTCCTAAGGCCCAATAAATCACTCTATGCTGACTGAGAAAGATTATACTAAGCAGATGTTCTCATTACCTGATTTGTCTATTCAGGTGTCACAGAAAGACCTTAGCTCATACTGCAAGTATCAGCAGCACAATCAATATTGTTCAGGTGAATTCATGCAGCAATTCAAAGGCTAACAAATAGAGTACTTCTCTGGCAGAGAGGGAGATGGGAGGAGGAAGTGACACTGATTAATCTGTGATCATTAATAATGTTTTCAAGTCTTGCAAACGAATATAATGATATGGGTAATCAACTGTCTTACTCCAGGGTATAAACTGATCATCTGCTGGGACAAAATGGGAATTCCTGTAACACCCATTTTCTTGTCCATTGTAAAGTCACTTGATGGCATTAGCAGATCGATAATTTTCTCACAAAGTCCCAGCTATTCATTACTTCCAGAAGGTTTTGAAAGTAGAATAGACGATACAGGAATGCACCTCACTATAGCAAATACCAATATCCTCTCAATCATTTTGTTTTCCTAACTTAATAATTATATTTGTAATTTTTGTTCTCAGATCAAGTTCTAAATTTTACTTTTCTTTCTATGTGCAGTCAATTTCACATTTCTACAGATTGATTTTAATTTCATGGATCCTATTCTGAAGAGTCCTTATGTAGGTTTACACACTGCAGTTTTCACAGCTCCATAAGTGAGGACAGTGCAATGAACTCACAAGGACACATCAGAGCCTTGCAATAAAATCCATAGCCAATAATAAAGCTGGTCACACCATAAACAGATATTGCAGTAAAAATAAAAAGAAAGAAAACTGAAATGCGAGCTAACACCACAATGGGGACAACAATTAAAACCTGCCAGTTCTTTCTAGGTATCTAATGGTGCCTACGCAACTTGGATAAACCAGGTTTTGAAGTTTGCCCTCCAATCTCTCAAAAACCCCACAGTTTTGGTAGGCCTGAGAGGCTGGCAGGTCAGCTCTGATTCCCAAAACAAGTGAAGATAAGTAAGAACAGTGTTCAGAATCCTTCACCACAACAGCCCCCATACATGATCCATTCTGTTGTTTTCTGCACTGGAAGTGGCAAGTTGGATTTAGCTTTCTACAGACCTCTGGTGAAATCCTTCCTCCAGTTTCCCTCTTCACCAAAGCCTCTGCTGAGCTCAGGAGCAGTTGCAGAAGGTGCAGAAGAAAATCTGTCTTTTTTTCAGACAGCTTGTTTCTCTTTTTCTCAAGCAGAGTGAATGGTGGGAGAGTTTGAAGGCCCTGTTGGGCCACAGGATTAGAGGAACACCGTGCCTGTGTCTTTTCTTTATGTATGCTGGACGAGAACCTCAGTTCCTTCTAGGAAAAACAATCTCTTCGTGTTTCTGCCATCCACTCACCTCTTCTCTCGTTTGCTGAGATTGCTAGCAGCGGTGCCAGCTATGGAGGGCAAAGACTGGCCCAGCAGGGTCAAGGCCAGCTCCTCCGACCACATCCCAGTAAAGGCACTTTTTTCTATCTTCTCTCTGTTTTCTCCTTACTTTGCTCAGCAGCAACCACTCAGAAGTGGCAGATCCGCAGCTCTCCCTACCCCTAACCAAAGGGGCAGAATCTTTCAAGAATGTTGTGTCAGCTTGTAATTTTCTTTCCTGTATCAGCTTTCACATGTGACAGCAAGACTTGAGCAGAAGGCAGTGAATGTTGCCTTGCTTAAAGAGCAAAGATGATAATAACCTTATCGGAAAGTGACAGGAAAATGACTCTTGGTTCCCATGTAATTTTGAACTCAGTGGGAGCTTGAACCTGGGAGCTGTTGCCCCTCTCTCATAATCTGCTGAATCTCTGCTGAGTGCTAATCAGAATCTGTCCATGTTGCCTTCATACCTGTACATACTTTGCTGATGTCTTCCACAAGTCAGTCAGTTCTTCAGAATAAGAGTTAACTCATGGAACTCCTGGCCTCCCTACTAAAATTTTAAAGGGATTTAAGGGAAAGAATCCTCAAAAAAAAAGAAAAGAAATCATTAATGTCTTAGAAGTATAAAGAATACTACGGCCACAAAAGCCACCTATTTGCAAATCTCTGTAAATGAGAAAAGTGTACAAGGGAATCATCATTTTATATATATATACATATATTTTTTTAGCATGCTCTACTTGCCACTGTTGGAGCAGGGAACTGGGCTAGAGGGATCTCTGATCTGACTCAGTATTGCCTGTGCTATTAACGCTCTCTTTCTCACCTCAAACATCTCCTGGCCTCCATCTCACCTTTTCCAACATTTCTCAATTACTTATTCATTCTGCCCCACTCTTCTGCCACCCAGTGATGGATTGCCAGTAATTTCATGGGTCTCCTGGAAAAAAAAATGCTCCCGCTTCATCTCTGGTAAAAGCTGCCTGGCCATGTAAAAGCGAAAGTATTAGCAAGGGCCAGGGCTCACAACCTATCTATTTACAACCAGGAACATTTTCTAACATACACATAGCCAAGGGCAGCAGTCACAGCAATGTTGGCAGACCAGCTTGTATAAAATTCTCTCACTGAAAACATTAATGCTCAACGTTGCATACAGAGATAAATATGGATCATTAAGTACACATACACAGAAACACATATATATTTATATACACTCGTGGGTGTGTCTACATAAATATATATCTACCGGCACAGACAAACTTAATGATCCCCATCTATAAATGAATGTCTGCATACACACACATATAATGAGTCTACTAAAATGATAGCAAAGCTCTGCAGAGCTGTGAAGCAAAAAGGTTATTTCGCTTTATGTAGGGCTGGAGAGATGCTTAGCACAGGAGATGAAGTGGCAGGGGTAATAATTATGAGTCAGAGCTGGAACAACATAAAGCCCTTACTCTGGATCCACAAAAACATCTTGTCTCTGATTTGAATGGTACTGACTAGCAACTCTCTCGAGCAAATACTGCTTCTGTTTGCATATATCACAATTGACTAGAAGTGGAATACAATCTGATTCCTCTCCCCTGGTGGACAGCCTCAGGCAAGTAACATGCCATGCCTATGGCTTGTCAACACAGAAACGCTAGATCCGATCTATTAGAACATAAAATCATTAAAAGATAATACTACTCATCAGTGAGACTACAGGACAGAAGTTAGAAAACTGTAGATTTCAAGGAGACTAATGTTTTCTAGCCACTCGTTGGGTCACCTAGGCGTGTGCCTAACCCATTTCCCTTAGGCATCCGAATTATTTTCCTAAAGGACCCACTGTTTTCTACAGCTTTTCCTCACACCTGCACCAAACACTGCAATGTGCTTTGGTACACAACTCTTGAAGTGCTGTGACACTATTGGAGCTGAACTGACCACCTTGTCAGATGAGATGAGTGTCTAAACAATGGCAAAAGGAACTGCAGAAGTGCATGATCAGCCAGGAACGGAGCAAGGGAGAGTGGATTCACCTTGATTAGACAGTAGCTCCAAGTTAGATCAGCTCGCACAGTCTCACGGTACTTCCCTGTGTGTCACAAACCTATGTTCTTAGCAGAGCCCACTCAGCTACGCTTGTAAGGAAGTAATTAATTCTCGCACTCTTATAGGCATATAAAATAACAGAATCATAGAACAATTTAGGTTGGAATAGACTTCTGCAAGCCGCCTTCTCCAATTTCCCACTAAAAGCATCTCCCAATTCAAAGTACACTAAGATATTCAGAATCATATATTGCCCCTAAATGTAAGCCTACAAATTTTACCATACTGTCTTAGGACACATATAACCAGCACAAAGCACAGCAGATCCGAAAGCCTAGGATGATCTTACAATACAGACAGATACTGCAACTGCTCCTGTAACAGCCATGAAAGTGGTATGAAATTCTATGCCAACGCTATTGCTGCTTCCTACAGCCCAGAGAGCCCATTCACAGGATGTGCCATAAAATGAAAGTAGGGAATGATAGTCATTCTACTGATATACTGATTTTAATAAGATAGTATTATGATAATATTGTTAATAATGCAATATGTTAATAATAGTTGAGGTATAATGACTATTTAATACACTTTCTCCTCAGAATATTATTTTTTGAAGGTAGTTGAACACAGACCAGTTTGATGCAAATCAATGGAAGAAATTTTCCCTAACAGGAATCAGCCAAGACCGCTAGATGAAATAGTTTGCATTTTCCACTATGAAAGACAAATCTTTAAAAGTCACTAACCTACCCAGTTCAGCGGTACACAAATATGAGTACAGTCTTCGTCTCTCTGCCTCAACGTTGCTTCTACTGTAAGAGCTCCCACTGACCGCATCCTCAGTTGGGGTATGCTGATCCCAAATTGTTGTGCTCCTCTCATCAGCTTCTTGAAATCATTGGGATTTCTATCCACAAACACAAATTCCACGTACCTCCAATCATCATGTCTTATCTTGGTTCAGAGGATGGCCAGTAGCAATAGAAATACATTGACTTTTTTCTCAGCACGACCCTACACTGCCCTTATAGATGAGTTCACTAAAATTCTTACTGTGAGAAATACTTAAGTGATCTGCATAGAAATGGTTTGCATGTGGGCTTTATAAATGGCCCCTTTCCTCCTCAGTTTAATGCTGTGGATAGGAATTTCTCTAAACATTTCTGGGAAGTGTCATATGAAATTCCTTTGTATGGCTTTTACAGACTATTAAGAATAGTTTTTGAAATTGCTAATGATGACGGTAATAATAAAAACAATGTCAATAACAACAGAAATAATAATAATAATACACCTGCAAAGATTTAAAAAGAGGCAGCTCTCAACAAAGCTGATACACAACATTCAGCAAGATGTCACTTCCTACATTCTCCATCAGAAGACTACAAAGATATAAGTAACAATAACCTTCAACTTAAAATGCTTCTTTCATCTCAAAAAAACCCTACACTGATTTACAAAGTAAATGGGCTAAATCCACAGCTAGTTGGAACTGATTAGCTCCATTGATTTCAATAAAGGTGCTGATGTGCAGATTTATTTGAGCTCAGATCTGTGTCTCTGCATGTGTGTGAGAGTCTGCGTGTGTGTGTGGTTGGAAAGCAATACACATTGTACAAAAAATTTCACAGAAAAACACTGTATTAACCAACACAGAAAGTGGCACACTATTGCTTCTTTTAGAGAAAAATGTGTAGAGTGAACAGAATGCAGGCTCTAATCTTTAGCTGGGGACTGGCATATATTTCCCCAACAGGATGCCCCCAGCAGTTTTGTGAAAAGGTTCACAAGTATATCATAAGCTGTTGTACTTTGCTATTTGCAAAAATAGGGGCAATATTTACAGATAGCAAGGTAGTAGACACGCAGATATATTCTTCTATGCAAACAAGTACTCCACTTCTATGAAGAAAAAGACAAAGCCAAGGCATGGTGTTGGAGCAAAGGAAAAACCAGCAACCCTACTGAAATTGATACCACCTCTACTCCGATAAAAAGCTCAACAGCTGTCTATGACTTAGACATACAGGCTGCCTCATTCTGCCCAGCACTGTTTGGGAAACAAACTTAAGAGTGCAGCTCCTATCTTTATAGGCATAAAGGATAACCATAATTACTTAGCCTGGCCTGCCTAGGACACTTCAGCACAAGAGACATAGATGGGCTATAGATCAGTTGGCTACACCTTCCAGACCCTCCCAAGACTACAGCACCAAGACACTGTATCTGTCATGGCATAGATGGCAAAGGAGCCAGCTGAAATGACCCTTGCCAGAAGAGGATTTGCCTCTAGCCCCTTGCTTGCAGCTAAGGTGAGCTCCACTGCAGGTACAGACAGCTCCTCATTACATAGTCACTTCTGTTTACGTAAGGCTGATGTGGGTCTGGTTTTTTGAAAGTCATACCAACACAAACCACGCAACCCAGCTGGAATAAATTCAAATTACTATGACTATTATCAACATGGATCAACTGTTATCTGATCCAAGCTTCCTCAGAAACCCAGCAGTCTATTCTCAGTCTGTCACTACCTGTGACACAAGCAATGAGATCCACCTACGCATTTCTGCCACATAAGTAGGCAGATGGACTGAAGCCTAGAAGAAAATACACTGGGCCTGAATCTCTTTTCTCTTGCAAGTAATGAAAATCTGCAGGAACTTCAGGTGCAGGTGCAGAAAGCAGGAAAAGCAAACTGACTTCAAGGTAAAATTTACAGTATATCTACTGCCCCGATGTGATTAACCAAAGGCACTCCTCCATGCCACTGCAGATATGCTTTGCAGGAGTGCCTCAGTTTAAGGTATCTTAGAAACCTTGCTTTCTCATCCTTTTCGGAAGAATGTTCCAGCCAGTTCAGAGAAAATACAGGTAAGAAGGCAACTCTGCAAGCAACAAAGGCAGTGCATCTAGTCCTTGCTTTGTTCAGAATCCCAGAGTGCTCTGATCTGCTTTGTGCAAGAGGTCAGATGACTCCTTGAAGATGCCTTTGAACTTAAAAAGTTCCCTCTCTCCCCTGGTTGTTAAACTCAGATCCTGGCCTCTTATTGGGCCAACATTACTCCACTAATTCCACCAGCCTTACCCAGCGCTTCAGCACTCTTGGGAGGAGGAAGTGCCAGTCCAGGCTCTTCCTTCCGTGCTATGGGTGAATGATAGCATACTACACCCCAGACCAGGAAGATTATCCTGAGCTCAGCACTGCATATGCACACTGACAACGCCTTTAGCTTGAGCTAAAACCAGGTGCACAGCCCACAATGCACACAGCAAGCAACGAGGTTTGGGGACATTCATACCCAGCAGCAATCTCAAAAGACAGTCAAGCTGCACAACTGGAGCAAGCACAGAACTGACATTAGGTCCAACCATACAGACCTCCGGCCTCTGAAGAGCACTGCAGTCCCTGGGCCATCAGATCCAAGGAACACAGTCTCAGCACTATTTATGAGAAGTTACCTCTGGATATCACCAGTCCAAGATCTTACTCCAAGACAGACTGTTGCCAACTATAGATCACGACAGATTTGGCTACATCTAGCCAAGGCTTGAAAACCTCCAGGGATGGTGATACCACAACTTCTCTGTAATGTGACCAGGGTTACACCACCCCTGAGAGATGCAGATTTTCTTACTGTCCTATCTGAGGTCCCAAGATACAGCTTGGGATCATCTTGTCTTGTTATACCCTCTGCCACTACTCGGAAGATTTTGGCTCCATCATCTGTTTGCCATATGATGCATGGACTCTCCACTTGTGTCTGTGACCATCAGCAAAAGCATAGAATAGCGTCATGCCTTCATGCAGCACTACATATGTGTATACAATGCTGCACTGCACACCATGAGGCTCACCATGCACTTGACAATCTCCATGCATGCCTTCTGCCACCACATTTTTAAAAAGTTAAGAGCTGCTATACTTACGTCATTATCTGGTTCTCTATGCCAGGGTCTACAAGGGATCCATCCACAAAAAGTGGTGTTGATGTGAAACTGTATTTACTCCAGGATCTTCCCTCATCAAAACTCACCCTGGGACAGAAGCAGACAAGATTTATACACAGAAAAAGACTTACTCTATAGCAACTACAGCAATTAAATGTTGGGCAAGGTCTGCAAGCTCCAGCAACTAGATTTATGGACAAGCACCAACCTTCACCATTTCCTAGCTCACCACTTCACGCTGTTGGTGTACTTCAAAAGATCAAAGCCTTTGAGAGCATAAACACTGGCAATGAGGACATGGATATGCCTGATCCAGTCTTACACTGGACTTCAAGGGATCAAGGGGCATTGCCAAGTCCTGTTTCTGGATCTGAAATAGTGCCTGGCATGAGGCAGCACTCATAGCATGAGCAGCCTTGGCCAGGATGCATGAAAATTGCTGTCAACTCCGCAGGACATTTCAACCCATGTGTGTATTAATGCCATATGGCATTAGCTACAGTCTCTCCAGTCCTCTTAATACTTCTTTGAATACCATCTGTGAGGTGGTCTCCATTTTACAGAGAGGTAGAGGAAGGAGGTCAAACTGAGCCACAGTCAGTGGTTGGTCTGGGTGCTCTTTGCCTGTCACAGTTACAAAGCAAAGTTGTATGCTGGTTAAAAGTAAAGCATTTCCCTCCTTAGAGGCTGAGAGTGTTCCCACTGTCAGTCACAAGCCAGGGTAATTCAGTGGCTTTTGGTCATCTGTCCCTACCCACAACCACCATGTGACTTACTTTCTGTTTTTCTCAAAGAGCTCGTGTATCCTAACCCAGCTAACAGGGTCTCAGTTGAGTCAGAGTTAGTACTAGAGGCTTTTAGATTAGTAGAGGAGGGTTAGCAAACCCTGCTCTCTGCTACCCACCAGCCGTCTCTCTATCTCGGACAACTGTAAAGGAGTAGGTGAAATGAACAACCTCACTGAGCACACCAGCAGACAGACTGGGTCAGGACTCTGGTGGCTGATGCTTTAGTGTCCCTTCCCAGCCTCCCTCATGGCCTCCCCTCACCCCATCTGTGGCCCAGGAGCCCCACTGACACCGTGGGAGTGTGAGGCTCCAGCTCTTCTGCAGCCCTGCCCAGCCATGGACCTGCCATGCAGACTGGTGTCCCAGCCTGGCCTCTGCCCGTCCCTGTCCCCAGGGAGCTGCCAGACGCCAGGGCAGGGGCTGTACCTGACTGCCCTGCTCAGAGCTGGGGCCATGGGACGGGCCCCAGCTGTAAGATCCTACCCTGCTGTCCCAGGGACCTCAGGCAGATCCCACCTTCCCAGCCCTCAGGGAGCTGCCCGCACTCACGTCACCGCGAGAGCTGTGCCCACAACAAGGCAGTGAACAGCCAAAGGAGGGTGTGCACACCCGGCTGCTGCTGTGGCAGAGATGACAGGCAACCTGCAGACCGCCAGCATCCAGGTCCCAGAGCTGCTGCCCATGAACAGCTCTGAAAGCAATCAAGTTTCTCTGCCCCCAGACTCTTCATACAACTGCTGGTACACAATTTCTGCCCAGAATTTCAGCTCCAAATTATACCAGCAAAGGAAGAACAAACAGAGGCACACAAAGGTTTATTGGCTATACAATTATTGACTCCTCTCCCAGCAGGGTCGTTACAGAGTTCTCTGTAATTCTGCAAGGTACCTGGGCTGTGAAGGCTGACAGATTATTCTCGATGGACATTACCAAAGAGACAATCATGGCACAAACTACTCCTCCCAAAAGCAGGAAACACTTCTTATTTTAAAGTGAGAGTAAAAAAAAAGTTTGCCTTATTTTCCAGGTGAGGAAAGTTTGGGGGATGATGTGCACAGGTGTGTGCGCACGTGCATCTGAGAGGGTCTTAATGGAAACAATCCTCCTCACTCCAAGTAGGTAGCACCAGGGGCACTGTCTAAGATGCCACTGAAGGACCAGGAGGCCAGTGTAATATGTATTGCAAACAATGGGTTACACCAATCTCAGATCTCTAGTGTGGAAAGCCGAGGCTTGCAGTCACCATTCCCTAAGCAGCTGCCTCTCACAGCACCTAGCAAAACACCTTCACCTGACTCAGAACACACATCTGGCAGAATAGGAAGCTGACTATAGACCAAAGACAGAAAGCTGGGAGTACAAGAGCATACAAAATCTTATCTGACCTAAATCTGTTTATTTAAATGTATGTATCTTCCCATACACCTGTGCATTTGTATGCTGTTCTGCTTGCATGCTTATCTATCTAAACAGCATTTCAATTTCTGGGGAACAGCACGCTTCATTAGCTTAGCTAAAGTTCTCTCGGCTTTTGAATTATCCACCCCTCTTTTCTCCAGGATGAAACTTATTGTACAATGTCTCAGCCTGAGAACTAATAGATATACATGTACCCTTTAATCTATTCCACTCCTGCCCATAAAACAGGTGCCTACTGAGGCAGTATGAAACATATTCCAAATCCCCTAAGGGTATAGTTTTGGAAGAAACCTGTTGGAGCTTACTGATAACAGCTCTAAATCACTACTCATTTAACAGAGGGGGCTGGGCACTCCTAGTACTGCATATGCCATTTCATGAGACTTGGTGAAAAGGCAGAACATCTGAAAGGAACCTCTGCAAAGCAAAGGTGAACTGGACTCTCAGCTCCTACGGAAAGTCAGCCTGTGACCAAATCTTTCCCAACATCTAGGTACCAGCACTTGTATGTAATGTGCTTCTTACATCCAAAGAGCCTTCACAACGTAAGACACTATTAAAACAGTTACACCTGGGTTGAAGAATATAGTAATAAATGGTTAACACATGACTTCCATCTCTTTCAATGAGTGGCTTACCCTTCACTGTTCCAGAGCTCAACTTGCCACAGCCTGACGTACCTACTGCTGTGACACCTACCCTTGGCTAAAGCACGCTTCTCCTGCCTTGGCTCACACTTGGTTTGGTCTAAAGACTTCAACATGGTGTTGATGTCCTCTTTTCTGACGGCATTTCAGGTACAGTCATGACTACTGAGTTACCTATCACAGGCAAATGTTTCTAGTCACACAACACATTCTAACCACAGACAGAAAGATGGAGTCTGCTGGAAGCATCATTATGGGTCTGCCCTCTTACTACTCTCCTCTATAAGCCCAGTTATGGAGGCTGTTGGCAAGAGGTTGCTGGCCTAAACTAACCCCTGGCCCTGACTCAGTACGGCTACGTATATTAAGTTCTGACTGCAACAAGCTTGCTTATGATAAAAAAAAAAACCTAATTGTTTCTAAAAAACACTAAAAAGCAAGACAAAGACTGCAACCCCCATTTTGAACACAATGACTTGCTTGCAACCCCACACAGAGGCACAGACCTCTCAGAGAACACTCGGTTCCCCTACTCTTGAAAAATTACAAAGCCTTAGGAATATGAGTCAATACATCCCGTGGTTAACAATCCACTATCACACCAAAACTAAAGCAGTCATTTCTTTAGTTCAGGTGTTAAAGAAATGTGGTCATATGCAACACATTCAAACTTTAATAGAAACCTATGCTGCAGTCATCCCAGGGTTATCTGTCAGTCAGGAATATAAAGTCCAGAAGCTTTTCATATTGAAAAAGTAGCCATTAATGTTCTTAAGGTACTTCTCTGGAACATTAGCTTGTGATGGGTAAAGACAGCCTGTCTTGAGGTTTCCAGCTTCTGAATGACTGTAATTTATCTGAAGGATTTTGTACAATGATGACTCAGGTAGAGGAGACCTTAACACCTCATCACTGCTGCCTAACACCATTGCTTTCTTTTTCTATTTGACTGAAGGCCACATTTCCTTTTCTGCATGAAGAGTATGAGACAGACATGCGCTTAGCACCGTCAAGATGAGAGACAACTCAATCTTGCAGACAGGAATTTCTAACTAATTCACTTCTAAACAACATTAGAAGCTGGCTAGGTCAGTCCATTAGCCATGCTTCTCTCTCACTCAAGACCAGAGACTGAAGGTGATGCTAATACACACATTTTCTGTAAACAAGGCTAGTTCTGGATTTCCGAATCCCTCTCTCCAATGCTTAGCTGGTGCAGAAGGAGGGGCAAAGACTAAGGAGAACATAATATTGAGCAGTACCTTTAGTGCTTAGTCTGTTATAACCCATTTATAGCAAGACAGTATCTTCAACTGAGACATCCTTTTGCCCTATTCTAGCCAGCCCCCACCCCCCAACTCTATTCAGTTACCACCACTGTACCTCTGGAAACATATCTCTATTGTCCTTATCAACACCTACAGCTCTCTCCTCTCCCTCCCTTTATCTGTCTTACCAGTTTAATACCAAATTCTGTAAACAAAAACCAGACATGAGGGGGACAGCCTCTCAAAAATACTTGAAGCACAAAATATAACTTCTTACTCAGTATATATGTGTCTGTGGGAAAGAAATCCCACCTGAAGTCTCATAGTATATGACTAGCACAAAAAGTAATGCATGCATATCTGTGATTACGTATATAGCCGTTATATTTATAAAATGGAACAACAATCATTATATTAATCAACAAAACCAGAATGATGGCAAAACTCAGATAAGAATGATCTAATTTGCTCATTTTGTAGACACTAGCAGATGTTGGTCAGGCGATGCAAGAGATATTAGAACCACTGTCAGCTTATCCCCATCAGGAAACCTTCTCAAAGTAACAAGTTTCCTTACCACATGTGACGGATGGGTACTGATGTGTGTTTCATGGCCACCAGTGCCCCTCCCCAGTCCAGAAACCACACATTGTATTCTTCCTCGAAGATCTGCAAACGAATTAGGTACTGCGTGAGTGCTCCACACCACTGGGAATGGAAGACTCAGAAGAAGAACAGCAAAAGGCTCCATGCTTTCCTGCACTCTGCAAAACATACCTGTCTCCAGGAATTTCCACCATCAGAAGAGATGAACACACCAACATCAGTGTCGGAAAGCTCAGAACCAATATTGCCTGCAACACAAACAAGTGTCAGACATTCTTGTATAGATGAACACAGAATTCCATTTTCCAGGAAACCAGAAGTACTTGGCCTCACCAGTGCGTTTTTGTTGTTCTTGATTCTATTCTCATCTAAAAACACCACTGTGGTCAGGTGGCAGGATTCATTTACAAGAGCTATGCCATTTGAAAATTGACACTGGAGAGCAACAGTATTAGTGTCTTGTTTTCCCAACAGATAGCACTGCCCACAATTGCAAGCTACTAAAAGCAGGCTTATTCTATGCAAGGACCTACATACTCAGAAAACTGCATCTGAAACCCCACGCCCATTTGGTGTACATAAATCATCAGAATGGCAGCAGAATAGTGGCTGCTGTCCCTGGCTGTGAGATATTTAATTCCATACACATTTTTCCCTGAACTTGCAGTCTTTGGACTCTGGCTGGTGAGTCTCTGTGACCTGCCAGTCTTTGTCAAGGGTAAAATAATTACCTCTGTCTCTACTTCTTGTGTAAAGGAAAGCATCCAAAGGCAAGATACTCATAGAGCTGAGTTTAAAGCTGAAACCCAGGCCCCACTGAAACCCATGACTATGGGGCTAACAAAGTCTACTCCAGAGTCTGTCAAAATACTCAAACACGTAACTGATCTCAGCACCTGCAGTCAAATAAACAAAACTTCTTCCTAGGTTTCCTAATGGTCTGCAATTAATAAAGACTATGATGTGATGAAATACAAGTTCCACTTGTAGGAAATCTGGTTTGTTTAGGTATGAACCTCACCTAGAGGCAGGAATGGTTCAGAGACTTAAGGTGGGTGAAATGAGTTTGCAGCATGAGCAGAATTCTAGACAATGTTGATTGTTCTCACTGACCTAGCTGTCCTAATTGTGAGTTTAAACTTACCGGTTATTTGGTACAGTACTTATTTTTATTCTCGTAATTTCCATTATGATGGAAACTGTTCTGCTGACAGGCTTACAGGGTGAACTACTCTGCCTTCACCGTGCGTTAGGGAATGGACGTGCCACACACCAAAGCAATGCAAAGAAAAGCTCAAACATCAACCTTAACCATATGTAGAGAAAGCACAGCAGAACACCACTTGGAGGCACTACCTCAGAGCCTGAAACAGTGTTTCTTCCAAGGTCCCTCATCTAAGCCAGCAGAAGAACCTCAAATCTTAGCATGATACATCTTAATACAGAGTAAATAACAAACTTGTGTATTAGGTCTGGCTGAGATGGAGTTAATTTTCTCCACAGCAGCCCTCATAGTGCTGTGCTTTGTACTGGTAGCTAGAAAGGTGTTGATAACACACCAGCCACCAGTGTTTTGGCTACTGCTGAGGAGTGCTCGCACAGCTTCAAGGCTGCCTCTCCAAAATTCCCCCCCTCAAAAAACAGGCTGGGGGGTGGGCAAGATCTTGGGAGGGGATATAGCCAGGACAGGTGACCCAAACTGACCAAAGAGATATTCCATGCCATATGATGTCTGCTCAGCAATAAAAGCTAGGAGAAAGG
>Ga0065711_1038743_pt1 | contig 18465 bp, 10 predicted proteins | sample Hoacrofraction12_FD_59098 | JGI IMG/M metagenome (GOLD analysis project Ga0065711, IMG submission 59098) | Hoatzin crop microbial communities from Cojedes, Venezuela - Epithelial fraction 12 v2 (version 2) | ecosystem: Host-associated > Birds > Digestive system > Esophagus > Crop | place...
GGAGGGCTACGAGGATGATGAGGGGACTGGAGCATCTCTCCTATGAGGAAAGGCTGAGGGAGCTGGGCTTGTTTAGCCTGAAGAAGAGAAGGCTGAGAGGGGACCTAATAAATGCCTATACATATCTCAAGGGTGGGTGTCAGGAGGATGGGGCCAAACTCTTTTCAGTGGTGCCCAGCGACAGCACAAGGGGCAACGGGCACAAACTGAAGTAGAGGAAGTTGCATCTGAACATGAGGAAGAACTTCACTTTGAGGCTGATGGAGCACTGGAACAGGCTGCCCAGGGAGGTTGTGGAGTCTCCTTCTCTGGAGATATTCAAGACCCACCTGGACCAGGTCCTGTGCAGCCTGTTGTAGGTGACCCTGCATCGGCAGGGGGGTTGGACTAGATGACCCACAGAGGTCCCTTCCAACCCCTACCATTCTGTGATTCTGTGATTTAGGATAAGGATAAAATCACCTGCAATGACTCACCATTCTTCAAAGCCCTCAAAGAGGATACTACGTAGTAGCTAAAGTTCTGTCTTACAGACTCTATACTTTCTAAAGGAGGCTTCTGGACTCCATAGATGGCTATTAAAAGCATTTGGAAATGTCCAATCTTCAGTTTACAGAAGCCTTTTAAAAACAACTTACGTAGAAACCTTAATTTACTTTTCACAGTTTTTTTCCTTAGTACAGAACAACCCTTCTTTCCACAAGGTCACTTAAGGGGCCCTAGAAGCTCTGCAACATAAGAGCACAAGAAATCTCAAATAAATGTGAAAACATTGAAGCCACAGTACTACAGTCCTCTGTGTCTTGAAGAAACACCTGATTCCACATAACACTAACAATTCTGTTAGCCCCTCCCAGACACTTTAATCACACATTCAATATCCATAAAGTTCTTCCCCCTATTAATATTTAAACAAATGTAACTATAGAAACACATATTTTTATCAGTATCTACACAACTTTTGAAACTAAGAAATTTTTCCTCAGAAATAACACAGTGTTTGCAAAGCAATTTGAACTTCTATCACTGAAATTCTGTGACCAATACTATAATAACATCAAGATAAATTAACCTGGTCCCAGTCTGTGCTCCTTTCATGTTCTTCAAAATAACCTTTCAGATAGTCTCCTTTTGTATAGTTTCCTTTGACTGGAGTATTTCTGGTTCCAGTATCTCTGATTGCCGTACGATAACGTCTTCTTTTGTGGCTGTGCAATTGTCCATTTACAGTGCAGGTCTTTTTGGCTGTAAGCATGTTCAGTAGTTGTTCTAGTTCTATTAATTCATTAGAAAACAGACATGTTACTGTGGGAAAATACACATTTAAAAAAAAACAAAACCAAAAGTAATTGTTAAAATTTTGTTAGTTTTAACATTAATTCAGCTTCTCATTTTAATACTTTTTTCTCTCCTCAGTTTAGTACTGCAGGTAATATCCGCTTAACACCTGTAGAAGTTCAAGACATCTGTATAGTCAGCCTTTCCTTCTTTCCAGTGCCATACTCAGATGTTTTGCCTATGACTATCTCAGAGGAAAACAGAAGTGACTGAAAGGCAGTTTGTCTTCCATTTAATCATCGATCTCTGCCAAAGTTATCTACAAATTAATGCAAAAGAGCTTCACATTTCTTTGAATTATCCTGTGTAAATCGAACACCATGCTAGGATGCCATGACCAGGTATTCGGATGCTCCAGAAAGACCAGGAGGACAGATCCTTTATAGGGTGTCCTGAAAGTGATCTTCAGGATGCCATGCTGCCCTTCGCGCTTCAGCAGTGGAACACAGGACAGCGGATTTTCTCTCTCCTTTGGTTAATCTGGAATCACGCCTGTTTACAGCACTGAAGTAGGAACGAGGGAGCCAGGATCCCTAATTCAAACCTGAGACAATGCAGGGATGTATCCCATGACACAGCTTGACTGCAATAGATGTGCCTGCTGAAGAAAAGCTTGGTTATATGTGGGGCCATGCTCTATGCTATCCACCTTCCTTCACCCCTGCATTTTAAAGACGAAGCAATAGTGATAGTTTCTGTAAACCTGAGTTTGCGCATTGGAACCAAAGGCAGACCACAAATTAATTTCAAAGGAATTTAGATCAAAATGTGATAATCCTTTATTTTTTAATGTTGTTATTCAGCAAAAGCAAATGGTATAATCTTAGAATCATAGAATCATTAAGGTTGGAAAAGACCTCTATGCTCATCAAGTCCAACCATCAACCCAGCACCACCATGCCTACTAAACCATGTTCCAAGGTGTCACATCTGCATGTTTTTTTGAACACCTCCATGGATGGTGACTCCAGCACTGCCCTGGGCAGCCTATTCCAATGCCTGACTAGTCTTTCAGTAAAGAAATTTTTCCTAATATCTAATCTAAACCTCCCCTGACACAACTTGAGGCCATTGCCTCTCGTCCTATCGCTAGTTAGTTGGGACAGGAGACCAACACCTTCCTCACTAAAACCTCCTTTCAGGTAGTTGTAGAGAGAAATAAGGTCTCCCCTCAGCCTCCCCTTCTCCAGACTAAACAGCCCCAGTTCCCTCAGCTGTTCCTCATAAGACTTCATACTAAATCTTACAAAAAGGCTTGTGATAAGATGTTTATCTACTTTCTTTGTCTTGAGCAAACAGATCTGAATGGAGTTGAATCTAGATTTTTTTTTTAAAGCAGTCAACTCTAATTTTCTTATTCTTCATGCTGCTAGTTCCTTGCTCTTTCCTGCAGTTGCTATCAAGAATTTAAATAAATTTAAAGGAACATTTTAACTAGCTTAGGCTTAAAATACACTTAATTTGTAACAAACTGGTTAAGGATATTTTTTTGTTTCTCTGAATGACACCGTAACTCCACCAACCATAAAGTCTTGCTGTTGTCTTCACCGGGGCCTGAATTTCACCACATATAGCGATTTAGTAGTGCTGTGCTGCACTCATTCTTGGAAGTCAACTGCTTCAGAAGTTCTGGCTTGGCAATTTCAAAGGAAGGGTTTTGCTGCAAAACTAGTTTATGCAAGTACAACCTAGGAGTCCAAGTTTAGGGCTGAGAATTTTGTTCTTTTTTTCTCATTTACTTTTGTGTTTCAACGTACCTCTGTGTAACCTGAGTGGCAAAAATGTTTCTACCTATGCTCAATTCAACTTTTTAAGCTGTTTTAACCCATACTTAAGAAGTGGTTTGAAAAGCTTATGAAGCGTTGCTATTAGCAGTTACCACAAATAAGGAAAAGTAGATGTCTTATAATAACCTTCTAAATCCATACTAGGCCCTTGAGTACATGGTTTAGCTTCTTAAACTGCTAAGCATGCAGAATCTTTTACAGAACTTAATAGCAGCTGCTGAGAGCTCAACATGTGTTTTCTATTTTTTTTTTTCCATTTTCAGACCACTTCGAACTCTCCCATACTTCTATTTCTTTATGGTTAAGTAGCGTTTCTGATATATCTAGCAACAGAGCTCCTGAAGAAAATGAACTTTGCATGTTCCAGACCCACTGACTGGGTACTAAGATCAGAAGTCGGGTATGGAAGCACAAACCATAAAGATGTTTTCAGGCCCATTAGGCAGATATCAGAAAGCATTTGGTCAAACCATAGTGGCCTGTGTCTATTTCATTTTTCTGGGGGTATGTCTACACTGAGGTGTGAGTGACTAAGGTGTCTAATCTGTCTACCGTACATGAATTATCCCCTCTACCCCTAAATGAGTCTTACAATGTATCAAGATCTGCATGAAGATCTGCAAGAAGCAATGTAAACAAGGCCGCAGTGAACTCTGCCCTCCCAGCTAGATTGCCACTCTCAGAGTTCTCTTGCGTAGTTCAGATTGTGCTGAGCAATTAAGTAATAAATTAATGTGATGGTACACATTTAATAATCACAGTAACAATTTGGTTTATACCTCTCAGAGAATTATTAAAATAAGGAGTTTATTTTCCAGCCTTGTTTGTAAATTTAGAAGAGACTGCTTAACAGCTCTAAAATGAAATGGCATTTAAATCTAAAATGAAGTGCAAAAAGTCCTTTAGGCATTTAAAGATAGTTTACATCAAAAGTATGTTGCAAAAGGCAACTAGAGATGAATAAATAGCTTACCTGTTACTTGAAGCTCAGTAGTACTGTTCAGAGAATTGAAAATATATTTTATAAAAAATTCTGGTGAGGGCAAACTTGCTTTCCCCATACAGACTCCTTGGAGAGCCAGAGTAATGATTAAAGCAGCCAGGCGTGGAAGAGTGTTTTCATCAGCACCATCTTTGTCCATTATATCAGCATTTTTCTCCAGAGTACTCACATCAACACACTGAAATCAGGAGAAAACAGCATGAAGGCAGCTCTGGTCACCTCCATCTAAATAATGAGAGTGACAGGAAGAGAAACTGGAGAGAACACTTTCACAGACAGACAGGGTAGAAAAAATACTAAGATTAAAGCTGTAACTGACAGCAGGACAGCAAGTGCGAAACGGAGGACATTTCAGGAGAACAGGCATAGAATCAACAAGCCTGAAATATTGCGCAGTGTCTGATGGGGAAGAAGTATAGTCCTTCACTCAGGTTATTTTTGCTTTGTGTTATTTTCATGCTGTTTCTGTTATTCCCATGTCCTCCTCAATTACTTCTACATCTACTTCCAAAAAGTGGCAGAAAAGGGAGGGATTTTTATTAAGGCACAAGAAATTCACTCAAATAATACAGACTTTAACTCTTTATCTCAAACTTCTGAAAGAATTCTCTTAATGTCTTTATTTCCCTATCTATTAAATAGACTTGATAGTTTGTTATGGGGCAGTTATCTGGGAACAGTATGGAAAGATACAATTCTGCAGATAAAGGGTGGCTCCCCTGCTGGCTGACCAAACAGGAGCAGCAGACACTCGTGTACACCCATGGGTGTGGATGTGTGCAGGTCTGAAGTGAGGGAGCAGGGTACAGCTCTCTCAGTTACCTGGAAACTTACCCCTGTTTTCTTCCATTTCTGCCTTTCTTGTTTATTTTCACTGCAAACAGTTGAGGTTTGAGAGAAACAAAAAAAAAATGGCAAAAATTGTTTTGAAAAAGAACTTTTTGAAAAAGTTCATCTCTCTCTAACCCATATTAACTAAACTAAAAAGTCAACTAGATGAGCCAGTACAGTAATAATTTAGTTTACACATACTCATCTCTCTATATATAGCCTTAAACGCCACAGAGAGGAGGTTGGCATTTCTTTTCCCATCCACCCGTTACATATTTACATTTCCACAACCTGAAATTTCACCACTCATTTAAAATAATACATTAGCGGCTGTTACTTAGAAGAAAATATTTTCTGTGAAACCAAAACATATAAAGAGCCACTAAAAATGCTGTTCTTCTATTACCACCTTGCATCATTGGCCCTTTTCCATAACTCCAGTGTTATGATTCTAAGCATTAGATAGTCTACAATATTTTGAGTACCTTTCATAAAAAACCCCTCTTTTCCCTCATGTCAATGAGCAGTAAAGTCTTAGTTACTGAAGAGGCTTGACAACTGATTATACTGCCAGCATAAACAAACAGACCACACAGTAAAGCACTTTATGGATTGTTATTCTATCTTGACATGCCAAATACCCACTGATGCCTCTTCACAGTTGCCCAGATACCACTGGAGTTCGTGGAAATCGGCACGTTCACCAAGACTCAGAACCAAAAGTACTGGTCAATGAATAATTTATGATGGGAAACAATTACACAAAGAACACAGAAAGAGGAACTGGAGGCCCTCGGCATTCTGCTGCACAGCCAGGACTCCTAGCCATCTTCTGTTTGTGTAGGAAATTATACTACAGTATGGTGTAAATTAAAATCTAATGAAATGAAAAAGAAAAGTGCCAATTCAAACTTTGCAACAAACCACACTTAACTGTACATTATGAACAGATTTAAGGGGCTTCTCACAGCAGGTCAACCTGTACTTTAGGAGTTATCTAACCTGGCAAAAACTTATTTTATTGCCCATTACAAGGAATACGTTTTTTATTTAGATTGTGAACTATAGAATATTATTCTATTATTTTCTAGACCCTACATCAGATAAGGAATAATAAACAGTGGTGAGAAAACTTGCTGTATGTTTCCTGACTTAAAAAGGATGATTTTGGCTGAATATACTCAATATGCATTTTTTTTTTTAATTTATTTTTTTCAGTTTTTCAATTTAAGCTTATCTGCATCACTCTTTCTCCAAGCCATATCCATGCTGGTAGATAGTCACAAATGCACGTGTCCCAACTGAAGGAAAACATCAGATCTTTGGACAGATTCCTTATTCCACCTTGCTTTGGAAGGACATGGAACTGCAGGTCCTAGCAGGGATCTCATCACAGCAAAGTAATTCAGCATTTCTGCTATACAGCCAGATCTGTTTTGGGGCTGTTCTGCTTTATATCATTTAAATACAATCACTGCTAGTATATCTATGCTAGTAAATACAAGACATGAGAACGTATTTTCTGTCCTTGAAGCCAAGTGCAAGATCTTGCATCTACACAGCTATACTTTTTTCCATCTGCCCTAAGCAGGACAACTGCATCTAAATTACCTGTTGGGAATAGTCCCTAATGTGTGCTATGTCCCCAACCATGTCTCAGTGGATGCTGTGGAAGCGCTAGGTAGCACATGCCAAAAGTGTTTCAAGGAGAAGGCTAGTATTAAACAGCATATGCAACAAAAGACCAATGTCCAGCCTGTGCTCTCACACATTTACCAGTTTTCTGGAGGACCATGATACTGACACAACGTCTGATCTATCTTTAAGGCTTACACCAGTAATAAATATGAAGTTATTTTTACTTATGTTTTCTTTACCTTGGTTTCAGAAGTTTTAAAATGTTGCCTTACTGCAGCCAAAATATCTTCAGTTTCATTCCGTGAAAAATAATAGCAGTCTTCATCATGTCTTAAACTAAGCATACTCTGAAGGTAAAATTTATAATCCTTATTATTCAAGCTGAGTTCTGAAGAACACACATCTCTATGATGAAGAACGTAATAGAGAATAATAAGAGAAATTCTCTCAAATACTTCTTCACTGAGATGGTCTTCTAAGTCTCCACCAGCTATTAGTAACAAAGTATCTGGTTCAAGGCACTGTGAAAAAATAAAAACAAGTGCAAATTCAACTCAAGTAACACATTGCCAGTCATCTGCAAATACAATTAAGAGAGGAGATCAGGAGAATTCAACTCTCATATTTAAGGGATAGAACCTCAGCCTACATAGATGCAGGCTGATGGAATGGCAGGAAGAGGGTGCAGGTAACTCATTAATTCATTGCAGTTCTATGGCTGCAAGATCACACCATGTTTTTTTCTAGAGCTCCTTCTGTTCTTAAGAAATGTCATGTATCCAAGAGATTTAGGATTTACTACAAAACAGGATTAACTCTGATAAAACATTGTAGAGAAGTGAAAGTCTTTCACTGGCTTCAACAGATTATATTTCTGGTTGTAAATATATAGATAAGGGCTAGGGCTATTCATATTTTCACCTGTACAATCTATATGTGTTTATATTATAAGACCAAGACTGTATCTGGACTGTGGTTAATTCAGGATATGTAAACAAAAGTTACATCATATTTAATGCATTGTTAAAACACTTCATTGACCCTGCAACCATAAAGCTATTTTTAATTTTTCTCAGTGAATTCTGTTAACTGGAATAATTTGGTCCAGTGCAGAAAACCAGCACAAGGTCTTAACACTAGTCCTCAAATGCATTTCAAGAGGGAGTGAAACGATATACTCACACTGTACAGGCTTTCTATCTGAGCACAGATTTTTTAATACATATATATATACATAAAGCCCTGCATTTTTATTGACATAGACATTTTCCAGAAAGTTTTGCCAGCTCAAGCAAAAGTTAGTCTTTAAAATCAGACCAGAAGACTAATAGAGCTCTACGTCAGGCCATGAGAAATAAGATACTGAATTCCAGAATAAAGAATCTTTCCTGAAGACATCCTGTAGCTACTGTCATTCATTGTGTAGCTGTTTTTTTTCAACTGGTTCCTTTCCAAACATGTTATAGGCTTGTCAGCTAATCTCAAATATTATGGTAGAGCAGCCGGACTGTACATTTCAGAGAACAAACTACAACACATGAAGGTACCATGGGAGGATCAAAACTGCACTCTAATGAAATCATGAATCCAGACAGAACCAAGTTTGTCAAACTGAATGGTTTGTGGCTACAAGCATGATGTGTTGGTCAGTGTGGTTTACCTTGCATGTTAGCTCATTTTCCTACACAGAAGCTTAGTGGAATCAAATATGCATTGTCATGTTCAGAAGCCAACTTTCTTTGAAGGAATTGAACGAGCTGCTACTTTTTAACAGAAATAATTCTAACAAAAATTCTCACAAATACTTAATCTAAAACAAAAGAGAACTGTGGATAGTAATTGCCAAATTAAATATTTATACTCATATATAAACTACATTACAGTATGATCCACTGTGCCCTGCCTATGTTGTCTATCAAGTTCTACCTTTTTCTAATGCATGTCTCTGAGAATTAGTATTTGGGCTAGGAGGAATATAGCTGTTTTGTTTTCCATCCCAGAAGACCTCAGGTTAGTCAGCCACCCTTTTCAAATGTTCAATAGTAATCAACAAACATACTGTGCATAATGGAAGATTTTCAAAGACTTGTATAACATTTCAAAATGCAGTAAGGATACATTGTAATCAGTGAGGCTGTTGTTTGCGCTTGCAAAGGAAAATGACTGAAAATTGCTAATTGGAAGGAAACAGGTGTATTGTAAAAGACGCAGCTACTTCGTAGTATATGGCTAGCCCATGGAGAGTGACCTTTGAGGAGATATCAAGAGGACAGAAATTGGTTCATCACTGGTTATTTTGCCATTACTAATATTTTACAGGCACCAGTATCTTGGTCCTTGGTTTATAAACGCTTATTTGCTATAAAAAAGTGGCCAGCTTTGAACCTTGGCACTGTATCCAGAGTTTCTTTTGTTTAAGAGGCCAGAAGTTAGAAAAAATTATCTTACCACAGCAAGAAATAGATGTCTTTTGTGTGCTTACGAGACAAAGAAGTGTCAGATGCCGCCCAATAGCTGCCAGCCCCTGCCTAAAGAATCTTGGGGCCAATACACAACAACAAACCAAAAAAAGGGTCCAAAAAAAGGTTCTAAAAAAATGTTAAAACTTCACTGCTTTTAAATACCCATTGGACACATTATGAAAAACGAAAAAAAAAACCAAACAAAAACTGAAAACAATGTCATGTGATATGTATGACTGGAATTCTGGATTTACAAGGGAAAGTTGAGTCTGAAATCAATTAGTTATTCTCAACAAGCATGGGAAAGAAAATGCCAAGCTAAGGTGGGGTGTTCTGTTTCAGGTTTTGATGATCTCAAAGGACAGTGCTTCTCACGCAGTTTTTTCTATCTTGGTTTACCAAATCTTGTTAAATTATCTTGGAAGGTTTCAGCCCAGTGCCATGTGGGCTGCATGTGACTGAAGATGCCGTCTCTCTCACAGATTTCTACAGACAGCTGTGCGCATGTGGCACTGGCCGTGCAGGATATTACTGACACAGCCAACACCAAGAAGTACTGGAAATGGCGAAAGTCTTCAAATTCTTCCCACAGGAAATTTCCAAGAGGAAGCCTGAACAGAGTGCAAAGAGAAAAACTGCACAATCTCCTTCATAAAAATTACACATTTAGGGAATAACAGGCACCTACATTATTTATGCATGGAATTTCACATTGGGGCTTCTATGAAAAACGGGAGCATTTGCAGAAAGCGCCGATTAAGTAAGTAATTGTCTACTGCACAGGAGAAAAAGATCTCAATTTCATTGGCTTGGCAGATTGCCACAAATAGTATACTGTGAAAGCATTCACCTTTATTAGCACCCTCATAATTCTGATGTAAAGTGACGCTTCGCTGCATGTAGGTCACTGAACAATGCCAGAGCTAAAGTAATGTTAATCAAAGCCAAGACTGAGCAAGCCCTTCGTAGTCCCTTTCAGCAAAGTTGCTCACTTACCACTGTCTCTGTCCTACAAGAACCTATGAACTTATTACACTTGTTCCTTTCTTTGTCAAATCGGGAATCAGTTCTGAAAATATTCTCAACTCAGCTAGACAACCAAACCTTCTGTGAAGCTGTACCCTGGACTATTTCCAGTTTCAGTCGAGATTTGTAGATTCATTGTTCTGCCTTTGATTTTCCTTGACCTGAACTGCTTACCAAAACCCTCCACTAAATCTTGAGTATTTCAGTGAAGTGGCACATAAATATGAGCCAGTCTTGTCTGGGTTTTATTTTTATGAACTAAAATCCAGAACAAAAAAAAGTGGCAGAACCATTCCCCAATTTTTACCTATGTCTTTCCACACTGGAAATCCTCTCTGTCCCAAACTCAAGCTCATGCTTTTATAGTTAGATCAGGGTAGAGTAGAAAAATCTTTGTTGGAAAATAAATACTTGACAACTTTCAAACAAAAATTATTAGTGTTATGCAACTGCAGCATGGAGTTTTTAAGGAATGCCTGTCATGTTTGGAATATCTCTTCATGAGCTCAAACAAAAATACTAATAATTAAGCATGAAACGATTGAAGTGGGGACAATTTTTTGCTGCAACAAGCCCTTTACATGTTTAGGTTTTGTATTTAGGAAAGTATTACTCTAATAAATAATTTTAGAACTCACTGACGATCCTGTAAAGATATCCCTCATTAATTGAAGCACTAACCAGATTACAATCCTCTTGCACGCCATAAATCCGCTGTGGGCACTCAGCTCTCTCCAGTAACATTTTGACCAGTTCTCGTGAGTGGTTCATGTGGAGCTCAGTGTTGTCAGCTGAAAGAACGCGTAAAACTTCCATCAGATAGCCTCGGCTGGGAGCATAGCTGCCATCCTGCCCATGCTCTTCCCCAGGCTGTCCTTCAGCAATGAGCACGCTGAATATGAAAGCAGAACATACCACTCCAAGAGCTGGATGCTTGGTCAGAAAACACATCTCTTCCTGCAGTGCGTGATCTGCACTGAATGTTGGATTGCTGTTTCACTTCACAGCTTAAACTCAAAACCTGAGGAATCTGAATGGTAAAGGGGAAAAAAAACCCAACCCTTTAATTAGTGTGAATGCAATATGTTTGAAAGGATTTATTAATTGGTCAGCTAAGCTGATTTGCAGTGACAAGCTGTTTTTGAACAACAGGGAGCCTGTAAGGGCTTTACAGCCCAGAACAGCAGGAAACTAAGACAACCGTGGCCTTAAAACTTCTGCAGAATTACCAACAAGAGGTTGACTTAAAGTGCCCTTCCTTCCTCATAAAAGTAAAGTGTATGGTTTTCATTTCAGTGTTATGCTATTGCATTCACTAATAATCTTCTTCAGTAAGAACAGGAAAATACCATACCTTTCACTTTCATTCCATTGTGAAACAGGTTTTTAGTAACAAAACCAGCCGTAAATAAAGAGTACTAGTCTAATACTGATACGAATGTGCAGTAATTATGTTACACAGCAATGATATAGAGCAGGTTTTATTTTCAAAACACTTTACCAACATTACTGAACTCCAGCTACACAACACAAAACAAGAATAAACAGGATGTACTTAAAAACTAGTGATATTTTATGAACAGAAAAAAGGGCTACAAAACCGAAGTCACAATTTCGTTCACAGAACTCTAAATAAACAAGACAAACACACCAGAAGCAACAAGTCTAACTTGTAATTCTAGATGCAAAAGACATTTTGTACTGTAAATTTGTCTAGTAACTGTCCTTCCTAATATATCATCGCCTCTGCATTAAGAATAATACATCTCAACATCAAAGCACAAGAAACATAAAAGAGTTTAATTTCTGCTTTCCATGAAGAGGTTTTCATTTCATTGATGGGCAGATGCTGGCAGAGACATTCATTTTCAGGTGATAATGCACATGTGTTAAACAGCCACACATAAGTTCAGCTTCTTTTAACTCCAATACATGTGTCTTGTTTTAAAAGAAACTCTGCTAACACAGTATTTAAAATGTAAAAAACCCCGCTGAATTCAAATTGGCATTCACTCAGATAAAGGTTAGTATGTTTTTACAAGTTAGGAAGTCTTTTGGTATTTAGATATATTGTACTGTTAGCAGTTAGGAATATGCATACTTATTCTTACTTATTTCTAAACATTATTTTCTTACCTTCTGAAGGGAAAAAAAATGTGTATCTAGCTTTGTGGCCTTCTGAATCCTCAGAGTATTTAGCTGCTGGAAGTCCAGTGTTTTTAAAATTCCTTGATGGTGCGCTGGAAGCTGAAGAGGATTAGTTTATTGCTGCCTTGAAAAGTTTTCAGTTGCTATGGAGAGAGCTGCTCTTAAGGTAACAATGGAGGTGGATAGGAATCAGTACATGTTCTTCTTGGCAAGTTCTAAGCATCACGCTATTGAATGCATTTCACATATTTTAGTAGTTATCATTTTATGTAAACAGTCTTTATTTTAGCAGTGCAAGATATATAAAATCTATTGAAGAATGTATTTCATAACAGTGGATAATGCATGCAAGCACTCTGACTGTTCTCTACGTTACTACATTATCTGATCAATTTTACAACAAACCTAAATTTCTTTTTTTCATCAAAACATTACTTCTTTTTGCAAATAGAGAAGAATAGAAATAGAAATCTTTTCAAGCACCTCCATAGAAAAAAGGTATTTTTCTTTGGGAAACACTCTCCATAGAGAACAGGCTCTTTCATCCCCACTTATTCTGTACCACATTTGCATCAATCAAAAAAGTTTGGATAGCTCGGACTGTGGTGGAAAAAAATTTCTTCCACCCATTCAGATTTTCCAAGGGGAAGCTGTTAAAAAGTCAACATTTACGTCACCATGCCATTACAATATTATTGCACCAGATGTTAGTGAAAACTGACATAACTGACAGATTTCCACAGTGACAGGTACAGCAGACATATCATTCTCCCACCTTCCGAACCTTCAGTGGGGTAATGAAGAATTAGTGTCTCAGTTGGCTCAACAAATCCTGTGAAGCAGTAAGCCTGTACTAATAGGAACGTCATAATTCTCTTTAAAGCTAGATTGACAAAAAATCCTGGGTTCTAAAATGGCAGTAATGTTTCCTATAAGGCAGTGAGCTCAAAGGGAACAGCCTTGTCTTAGTAAGGCTGAGAACTTGCAGCCGACACTGACAATAAAAAAAAATTAAACTCACAACACCAGCTTGAGGCAAGTGCAAAATGTAAACCAACGTTCTCAAAAATACAAAGTACAAGTACATGTAAGTATGTACAAACTCTTGTGTGATCAAGGTTGAGCATTTTAAAAATCAGTTCTACTATTAGGTACTGAAGTACAAAAAACTCTCCCAGATTCGTATCAATTTATCTTTTATTGTACTTCATAAATTACAGAAGATATTTATCAAACTAACATGGCCAAATATGAAGCTTTCTACAAACAAGAATTACAGAAATTTTCCTCTCAAAAATTTATTTTTATATGAATGACTGAAAAGCAAAACCACATTATAATACACATCTCCACTAGCTTTTATATAATTTGCTCTGTGAAACAGAGCTAACTACATCTAGATTTGTTCCATTATTAAAAATAATTCCTCAGATAATAAGGGAATACCTTCCAGCATTTAATTCTGGGGATTGCTCAGTCTCCAAATAAACACAGAATAGGTTTATCTGTACATAATTTGGTGTTTTGTATATAATTATAAATTGAAACTAAGAATTCATTCTATCCAATGAAAGTGTACAAACAAGAGGGTGGATTGTTTCAATTTATTGAGAGAAGCTAACATTTAGAAACACATTTGATGATTCATAACTATTGAAAGCTGCTGAGAGAAGAGTTACATAATAATACTGGCTATATCTTACATGAACATTTGTATTACAGAGTGATGGTAAAAAAAGGCAACATTCAGTGTATTAAAAAGCAACAGAAAATAATTGGTACAGGGTACTATGGGTGATTTCAAAGGAGTATTCACTTCCCTTTTTAAGACTAAGGGTTGCAAACCTCCTTTGGCTTGTAAATGAGTTTCTCAGTGGTAGCAAAATCACTGATGGTGACTCAAGCCTCAGTCTCTGCTTTTACCCCTGATACCGGAGCACAACCTGTGCTTTCAGCCATGCCATTGTCATCAGAGAATTTTTCTGTATACACAGCACCTGGATTATTGCTTTTTAAGTAATTGCCAGTATCAATTGCTAAGTCCTTTTTTCAAACCCTTCTGTAGTAGCATTATTCCTCTGTTACATACCAATCCTGATGCTGTGCCAGCTGATAAAATGGGACAGTGATAATGACTGATCTGTGTAGTTAGATGCCTGTTAGAAGTTTGCTGAGATACACACACAGAAAGATATCACTGGTACAGTCTAATGTCTTGAAACCTCCTGAAGCACTTAGTACTATCATTGTTCTCTCATGTTATAAGTCTCTACTATTTTGGCTCAAATTTGATTGCATGTCTTTTGGTGATTTTTAATAAAGAAAAAAAAAAGTGCATGCATAATGCTTGTAAGCCAGCCACTCTCTGCTTACTGTAGAATGATAACATGCACAGAAGAAAGAGCCCTCGGAGGATTTGGAGAACTGGGCTAACTCAAATTGAAGTAGTTTACCAATCTAACATGATGACAGACTGCATATAGCAAAACCAGAGGCATGATGAACTTCCTGATTAAATAAGCAAATTAAATTTTTTTTTATTTTTCCATTCTACACTTCGTTAAGGACCTTGGCATGATCAAGCAAGGAACTGAGCTCAAGAATTTGCAGAGATAATCAATCATTTTTAATCAGTTTGAACATTTACCACAGAGGGATACTTGCTAGAGAGTAACTGATTGCTGACATGTATAGGTACATGTCCCAGGAAAATAAGTAGCAGAAGAAATAAGACAAAAAGAAGAGTGATAAAAGCAGGAACTTCTCCAAACTGAAAAAGGAACTTCTCAAAACTCTTATTTTCGTTGCATGATTGGATTCATGATCTCAGACAAATGCACATCAAATTTTCTCCACACACAAGTGCAATCTTTTATGACTTAGAAAGCTCATATAGTAATATCCTAACTTCCATTCTTAGTGAATAGGAGTGAAGGCAATTTCCAAATGGCATAACCAGACACACAACATGATAAGCACACGCAGCAAGTCCTCTTTGGTTACAGAATTTTTATTTATTTATTTGGTTTCAATGTTAAGTGAACCAGTAAGACTTACTGGAGCTCATCTTGTTGTTTCTCCCACCTACGCACCTGCTGCGAGAACAAAAGCAAGTTGCCCATTCACAAATGTCATGAATAACGGCACTCTGCAATTTACTGGTTTTCAAAGGACCAGTGAAGAAATTATGCCGGAATAGGAAAACTCTTTAGAGAACTCACTTGCAGATGACAAGGACATTCCTATGAGTTCTACCAACCTGACAAGGAGCTCAAGTTTATTTGTACAGCAGAATGGGATGTAGGAATCATTTTAGCAAGACCCCTGCTGAACTTCACAGCTTACTGAGAAATGCAGCTACATAACTCTTATTCATTAAATACTGTATAACTTGTTTTGATGGAATAAGTAAATGCATTTTTTGCCCTTTCACTAATCGCAGCAATTATGGCAAATAGAAGAGAATCTTGTGGTACTGCAGATTTCCTCCATGTTATTAATGTGATGTGTGCACACTGCTATAATTACAGCCATAGGTAGCATATTGACATATGAAAGGACTACATTTGGCATGCAATTTGTGTAGAATTTCAATATATAAAGCATCTTTGCCAATGAATTAATGCCAGAGTGCTGTAATAAAAAATGTCAGTGCTTTAAAATTACCAGTCTATTCAGCTTCATTAGCTTCACATGTCAATCCTAACAATATCACACACATTAAGATTGCCAATGAATTAAAATAAATGAAAGCTATTGAAATTATCTGAGTTATATATATTAATGTATGTGTCTGGAATAAGGCTTGTATTAGTTCAGGACTGCAAAATTCACCTGTTAGTCAGCAGAAAGTTTCCTGCAAAGACCTGGAAATCTAGTTACATTAAAATAGAACAGAAATAATTTATGGATTACTTTCACTCTAGGCCAGTGAAGCCTCTTATGTTTTGAGATATGTAACTTCAGAACTGCCTTCTCACATATTACAGAATTAATCTGTGACCTTTATTGTCCAAAGATATTCCTGGCATGAAAGCTTACTTAGGTTAACAAAAAGAAAGTGTTCATTTATATGGAAAGTGTGATCTAAAACCTCATTAATTGCCCTATCTTACTACAGGCTTCTACCTCACACAACCTCTCCATTGCTATCTGGCTGTTTCCAAAAAAACAAAACAAGAGGATGTAGGGGTAACCATCAAGACTATTCAAGAGTAACTTTAATTATAACACAGTAGGAAATATTAGTATCTTCGGCAAGAAAAAGAGGGGCTTCAAAAGGATGTATACAATGTTGCTCGTTTTCACGTTAAAAAATATACAGAAAAAAATGCTCTTATGTTCATCCTTAGGAACTTGAACTTTACTGAAGATATCTAAACATTAAAGTATAGCTACTAGGCCATTAAATCAGCTTCAGCTCTCTCACCTCCTTTTACACTAAATAGATCCAGAAATCAATTACTAAGCCTTTCACTGCCTATTGTTTGGTTATGTCCTGGAGCGTTATCAGACTATATTAAGTATATTGTTTGTTTCTGCTCCTTTAGGCTTCCAAAGACACTGGGCTCAAAAACCATGAGCTGACTAACAATGTCTCATCCAGTCCAAAGCACTTACGGTCCAATTACATATGTTAAATTACAAATTTAAATATCCCAAATTAAATATTATGTAGTATTACAGCATAGAACACCATGTAATATTTTAATGGAAAAAAATTAAGGTTTTTAAATAAAAAAATTACCTTTTGACAGCTATGCTATTCACCTTGTAGGAAACCGACTTATGTATTATATGTGGCTTCTTCAGCCATTGACTTCTGAACCCAGTATGTTGGAATGTTCCTTTCCTGTCGGAGAGTCATCATCTTATACTTGAAAACCACTTATATAATTTGTCTTACTACATGAAGCATTTGTAAATAATTTTTACTATTACAGAAATAAAGATAACAAGTGTTTATTCACATTACTTTTTGTTTTTCAAACTATGATTCAGTGTTCAGTTGTTCTAAAGAAATTCTTCTCACAATAGGGAAGAGTCATTGCTAGCAAACATCATGGTAATTGTTGCCTGAGAGCAGACTGATGTTTCTCAAAGCCTTCTAGTCTACCTAAAAACAAAGGAAAAATGTAAGTTTCTGGGTCATGAATACAAGCCAGGGTGACAGGAGGAAGGACAGTTTCTTTGTCTTAAATTCAGGAAGTTTGTAGGCGGCACCAACACTAACAATAGCTTACAGAATAGTTGAGTGATTAAATGTGCTTCAGGTATTAGATGTTGAAGCAATAAAGGTGCAAAGAAAAAAGGAAAATCCTAGAATGGAAGGACATTGCAAGAACCAGTATTGACAGAAAACAAATAAGTTTAAACTTAATCACATTAGAGTGAACTTATCTTCCATCTTTATTAAAAGTACTGACCAACTAGTGTCTCCCCCATGTAACCCAGCATTAAATCCACTGTTTGAAGGTTTGGTAAAAAGAGCAGTGGGTGGGGAGTTTATTATCATAAGAAATGCTCATAATTTATGAGAGAAAATTTTTTACTTTAAAAAGTTGTTTATCTATATATAACCACAGATAAGCTAAATACCAGTATTCACAATGAATGCAAATACATAACCCTTAGACAATACAATAAATGCTTGTTTTTTCCTAGCCTATGAGAATACATACAGAAAATTCAAAATCAAGTACTATTTTAACTCTGCAAGTACAGTTTGAGCTAATACACCATATGTTGTTGCAGCATTGTTCTATCCAATTTAGGAACAATTCTTATTTTCTCATGAAGAGGATACACTGTTCACTCTGCTCAGTGTTGGCCACAGAATTTTTTGTATCACTAGTTCCTGGAACAGAACTGCTGTATTTTAATAATACTTAAGTAAATTTAGCATCTGTTTGCCATTGGTTGTGTGGCTTGCATTGTTTAGTTGTGGAAGAATAAAATTGTGGGTTCAGTGCGTATTATACTAAGAAGCACCAGAATAACTCACTGTATTGAGGTGAGATATTGGTATCTTCACAGAATCATAGAATCACAGAATGGTAGGGGTTGGAAGGGACCTCTGTGGGTCATCTAGTCCAACCCTCCTGCCGAAGCAGGGTCACCTACAGCAAGCTGCACAGGACCTTGTCCAGGAGGGTCTTGAATATCTCCAGAGAAGGAGACTCCACAACCTCCCTGGGCAGCCTGTTCCAGTGCTCCCTGCCAAAGCAGAGTC
>Ga0065711_1038744_pt1 | contig 18464 bp, 8 predicted proteins | sample Hoacrofraction12_FD_59098 | JGI IMG/M metagenome (GOLD analysis project Ga0065711, IMG submission 59098) | Hoatzin crop microbial communities from Cojedes, Venezuela - Epithelial fraction 12 v2 (version 2) | ecosystem: Host-associated > Birds > Digestive system > Esophagus > Crop | place...
GCCTCCTCGTCCGTCCGTCCGTCCGTCCGTCCGTCCGTCCGTCCGTCCGTCCGTCCGTCCGTCCGTCCGTCCGTCCGTCCGCGCCCCCTCCCTTCCTCGCGGGTCGCCTAGGAAACAACGAGCCGTCCCTCAGGTCGGGAGGGGGGGGCGTTTTAAAGGGGGCGAGCGCGCGCGCGCGCCCCCCGTCACGTGGGCGCCGGTGACCCAATAGCGGCGGCGAACGGCAGGCACTGTAGTACTACGAGGTGGGGACGGCGAGGCGCGAGAGGGCGCGGCGGGGCGGGCCCGAGGCCCAAGGCCCCGCCCCGCACGCCCCCGGGAGCTCCCCTCACGGCTGCAAGCTGCCGGGTCGCGATCGCCCACCCGCGGGAACAGGGCGGGAGGGCAGGTGGGAGCCCCGGCGTGAGGGGCCCGGCTGTGGGGGGACCCCGCTGTGAGGGGCCGGGGCGGCCGCCGGCCCCGCTCTTACCGCTTTCCGCGCTTGGCTTTGTTTCCGCAGCCGCCGGGATTGCATCACCGCCCGCGGAGGGAGCAGCTGCGGGACTGCGCGATGCGGTGTGGAGGTTGCGTGGCTTCGGCGGAGCGTCCCGTGCGTGTCTGAGAAAGAAAGACTGCGGCAGCACAGTTGGGAGTGCCCATTCGCTGTGGTAAGCCGTGGTTTAAGTAGAACAAATTAGCTCGATCCAAAATTAAATGCAAGAAAGGGAAGCTAAAAAAACCTCAAGGTTAAGAATGTGCTTTAAATAGACCAAAAAACCCCAAAATAATTGAAATTCAAGTTTTAACAGGTCTCTCCCTCATGCTGAGCTGCCGTGGAATGGCTGGTGTTGGCAGCAATCAGTTATCACTGTCCAGACGATGTTTAGCTTACAAAAATCAAAATCGGTATTATGAAGGCTAGTTACCTTACCCTCCCGATGACTACCATGCAGAAGTAAATACCTAAACTCTTATGATAGATATATTGTTACTCTCTCAAAATTATTGAAGTTATATTGGTCTATTTTATTAAATGTCCCCACGTGCTAAACTGTCTCCTTGTACACGAGTTTGTAATATGGATTTATTGAGTTCTGATTTTTGGATCTGCAATTACTGACACTTGAGAGCTGACATTCTGATGGACACTGTATCTACCACTGAGATATGAATAAAAATTAATCATGCAGTGAGAACCTTTAAGTTGTATTACATTTCAGTTGATTTCTTAAGAGAGTTTAGGGGTGAAACCTGTGAATAAAAGGGCCACAGAAGAAATCGGTAAGCACACAGAATGAAAAAATAGTGTTGTGGGGTTTTTTTCCAAGCTTGGTAGTGAATTTTTTTTTAATGCAAGTGTCTTCTAAAATTTATTAATTCCCCCCACATAAGCACACACAAACTCAAGACTGGAGTCTCGATCTCAAAATTACAAATGTGTAGCATGATGACAAGTAGGTGCGTTTGACAGAAGCCTCAACTGAAATGCCAACTTCAGTACAAATACCTCATACAGTACAACGGTGTTTCAGATGGGAACTTGCAGTTGGTTGCAAACTACTTCTGAAATTTTAGGAATAGAAAGTTTTCCCTTAAATTTACTGTAATGCCTCAAACTGTGATTTCAACATCATGATAACAGTTTTACCAGCAGTTTTGGTGTATAATTAATCCTAGGCATACTTCAGTGGATAAAATCAAAATGTAAACCTAAAGTACTGCTGTAGGCATTCCCAAGACAAGAGGACTCAGTCATTTCTGTCACTTCAGAAAACTGTAATGGAAAGAATTTTGAACAGCTGTGTTCAAAAAATTCACCTGCCAAGCACGAGCATGTTGAGACTTGTGAGCTGTCTGGCATACGCCTTCCCTTCTGTCTTTCCTTCACGTTGTGGTGCTCTCATCTTCAAAGAAACTTCCAGCGTGTAAATTTGAGTAACGCATTTTCCTTACACAAATTTGTTGTAATATCTCATCTTCAGTTCCTCCTTATTGAGATCTCCATTTCTTTCAGGCAGTTTGATGGATTTTTTCTGATGCCTGATGATTTTCTCTGCTAAAATCAGTTATGAGCTTCATATGGTGAGGGTGTTAGAAGTTATCACCTAGATAAGAAAATAAACAGACTCCTTTTAGCAAGGCTTCAGGGGATTTCCAGGCTCTTGGAGAAAATAAGAAGCGTAGACTACTAACTGCTTGATAAATATCAAGGACACATCTCAGAAAGAAATTTATGTTTAATTAACCTACTAAGCAGATAGTGCGATTTAAAAAAAAATTTTCCCTTCATTGCTTTCACGACACAAATATTTGAGCTCAGTATTGGGGCAGAATGAGATTTTACCTCTTTTGGACTTTAAAAAAGAATACATAATGCAGTAAAATCTCGTTCTTGAAGACAGATGCAAGGTGCAACTTCATCTAAATGAACAAACAGTGTATATTTGAGATAGCCATGTGACTGAAATGATCTTCTTTAATTTGGGGGAGAGTTTACATAGAGATTGATTTTAAGAATGTTTGGATAGCAAAAAGCTGTAAAACAAACCCCAAATCATTATTCAGTGCTTTCTTTTTATCTGCCTGTGCTCATTAAGACTTCCAGTTAACATCTTTTGGGGATACTGCATCTCATGGATGCTTAGAATAGTTAGGCCTTACAAGTACGCAAAAATAAGTGGCAATAAGGATTCTATTTTAAGCATATGGGAAGAAAAGCACACAGGTTCATTTAAAGACAAATCTCATGAGTTCAGAAGACTTGTTGTGGCCAGCCTCCAGTATGGCCAGATCTTGGCACGTATTTTTCCTAGAGAGCTGAACCCATAGCAGTTTTGTGTCTGAGTCCTCAATTTGCCCAGAAATCCAATAGCAGTTCCCCCAAAATAAAAAACTGTATTCTTTCCCCAGTATTTAGGTGCCTAAGAAGCATGAGGGTATATGAATTTTCTTGTGTGGCTCACTTTAACCTGCAGCTTCTCTGCTACAGAACAGTAACCTGGTACTTCAACCACACGTCCAGCGTTTCAGTGCAACACATACATACACACAGAGTTCAGGCTTTATTCAAAAAAGTACTTGAACACGGCTTTAATTTAGTGGTTTACGATATGATTAACTCTAAACATTTGATGTAAATCCTTTCCTAAACGGAAGCCCATGTTAACGAATTCACACTGCAAAAATAAAGATGCACAGGACTTTGAATTAATGGAAGAGGCTGAAATAGCGTCAGTATATATCAGTATACACAGCTGACCTAATAATGTACAAACTGTAATCTTTCAAAGTATTGTTATTATTAATAGCGGTTTAGATGACAAAGATGTGGGGGAAAGGGTAGAACTGATCTGAAGTTTTTTTCAACAAGCTGACACAGAGCAAAACAGGCTATATTTTAAATTCCAGATTGAAATACTCTAACTTGATACACAAAGTAATCTTTCACGAACTCCCAAGATGCATGCAAGATAAACACTGGAGCATTCATAGAACTGGATTCTTGGTTTCTGTAAGCATAGGTTACAGCTGTGTCTTAAAAGATGACACTGAGTTTGGAAAGTGTTAGGCAGATGCACAAATGAGGTCTTGCGTTTGTAGTACCCGTTCAGGGCACAGACGGATGTAAGCAAGTTAGAATCGAGGTTAGCAACAATTTCTGCTGTACCATTTCGTTTTGCTTACAATGTATCAGCTTATTTTTCTAATCAGATAAGAGTCCTATTTGTTCTTTTTAGGACACTGATACATACTTACACTTCTGTTAAAAGCACAACAGACAGCCCAGAGAAAAACATTTACATAGAAATACACGACTACCTAATGATTTACTTTTCAGTCTTAAAAAAAAAAAAAAAAGCCACAACTGTGAATGCTGTCAGCAACATCTCTTTTGAAAGGGATCTTTAGACCCAAATTGTGATACTTCTTATCAGAACTTAAAGAACAGAATTATGCATACACACATACATCCTCTTGGATTGTTTAGGAAGTATTTCCCCCCCTTCCTTTGCCACTCCCTGTTTCCTTGAATATGCAGGCAACAAAGTTTGAACATAAGCGGTAGGTAGTCCCATAGCCGCCTTCACACTGTCTTGTTCTCTGCGGTCAGTTTAGGAACGGTTCGCAGTGCCTGTAACAGTTAGTCCTAGTCCAAGCAGCTGAGGAGGTGCACAGCACATCCACTTAACACACTGATGCAGCGGAAAACCGTCAGCTTTAAGGAATTTTCTGCTGGATCATTGGATTTAAGCATCTCCTGAAAAAGTTCAACTTACACTAGCAGCAGCACCAGAGAGACAGTGAGGTGCACACTGACAACAAGGTGAAGGAACGAGATGCGAGACCTCATTTGTGCAGTAGAGAAATCATTATTTTGTCTGTTCAAGGACCCATATCCTAATTAAATCTGGAAAAGGAGCTAGTCTGAAATTTATGTTATATATCCTATTTATATTTTCTGTTATGAGAGCTATAGGATATTATGCAATTTTTTGGCACATTCTGAGAAAAGGGAAAGTAAATAAAAAAAGACTGCTTGTTCCAATAAAATACAAATTTAAATCAGATTTTTCACTGCTGCATATTATATTTTTATGCTGCAATTTATATATACTACATTATGTGAATGTTTTGAATTCAGCAATAAACTGTAGTACTGGTAACCCTAGAAAAATACACAAGTGATTTTGTGAGCATAATGGGGTGTTACCCTATTCTTGGCCTCTGTATGCTTGTTTGTCTTTGCTGTAACCTCACCCACATTGCACTATATGTAAATTTGAAGCCTTTTTAACAGCACATACAGAATCCAGATCTTGACTGCTAAAAACAACCGTCTCCAGGATATTTTCTTTTAAAAACAGGATTTTAGTTCTGAAGTGAATCATGTTGGTTTGTTCCTTTGTGCCACATGCTGTGTTCATTGTACTTGGTTGTGCAAACAAGGTAAGCAAAATTGCGTATCTGTGAGGCAGCCCAAGAGGACAGCCTTTGGGTGGGGACCTTGCTGTTGCAGCCCGGTCTCACAGGGAACTGCCATTTCAGATTTTCTTGCATGGACAGGACACTTAAAGAGCTAGAGAAGCCATCTGAGGTCCCACGAAAAACAGAACTGTCTGCTTATACAGTAAGTACAAATGCATTATGCCTTTTGAAATGGGCCTCTACAGAAAGTTGCCTTTCTACTACTAAAAGCTGAAGTACAGGCAATTATTTCTGGTGAAGCTGATAATTTATTTTATTTGATCATTTAATGGGGAAAAATCTTTCTTCCAATATAGGACAGTTTGCTTAAATATTTACGTTACGTACACTTTAAAGTATAATGAAGAAAAAAGAGCAAACATTAAAAAATAAGATCTATCATGTTAGGTTTGTTCAGTAACCTATTTGGTATGGTAAACCGTGACTATACAAGAAAGCAGAATATAGCAGCATTAGATGGTTATAGAGTTGGCACATCTACAGAATAAGTTTCTTTTCAGCAATGTCAAGTGAAGATCGGTTTCTGTCCGGGCAGAGTTTCTACTCCATATTTTAAAAATGATTGTACAAGTTCTGACCTTACTGAGTTCTGCTAAATTCATGGCCTGTATTACTAATTTCACCTGACACCCAGACATGAGAAACGAGTACTCAAGTGAAACACACACATTCTCTCTGAGAAATTACAAATGTTGGAAGTTCTTGCTTGTGAAATGCAAGAATTCCACCACCAAGATCTTACCTGACTGAATAATTACCTGTCTGAGGACCGGTTCAGTTGTTTGCACTGACTTGCAAGGTACAAACGTTAACTTAATTTGCTAGCCACAAACAATAATTTAGATTGCCTAAAAGCATCAGGTATTACAATTCTGAATAAGCACAGCAGTCTGAAAAAAGTTTTCATTGTTTCAACGTGCTTTAGTGTGAATTTGGTTTTACTCTGTAGTACTGCCTTTAGGAGTTCACTGAACTTGACATTAATTAACTGTGAATTAATGGAACTTCCATATAATGCAACAGTATATTGCTGTCAAAGTACAGCAAATGCCCTTAGCAGCAACACTAAAAGATGCATTCCAATAGCTATTTCTTCAGGGAAAAAATCACTGTGATTAAAAATGACATGCTAAATTTACATGTTTGTCTTTAGGTGCTGTTTTAGAAGAATAGCCTCTGACCAAGAATAAAAATTGTTGTCGGAATAATATGCGAACAGGTAATTTCCTCCAAGTCTTCACTTGGATGTGTATACATATATAATTAGAATTCATTTAAATTGCATTGATTTTGACAGCTGCCATTGGGATTGTCACAACTGCTCCATAGGGCTGTCTTCACTTACTAGTCAGCAAACTATAGAGTTCACCAGGCAGTGGCATGAATTCTCTTCAGGAGAAGTTTGCTTTGATCAGCCCTAATATTTCACAGTCCGTGACTGATTAGCATACAGTCCAAAATTGATTAAAAGTGAGGAAGCATGCCTCAGCCCCTTTATCTCCTGTCAACAGTTCCCACTCCTCCCCCTTCCCTTTCTTGTTTTAGCAGACTTCAGGATTAGATGGTCTGTAGTATTTTAGCCTCTGGACTAGGCAAGACAGCTGAGTCAACATGTGGATTATCAAGGCTGGTTTGGTTCTTCGGGGGTTAAGGTGGTGTTGAGCCTTTATTTGTTTTTCTTTTTTAACAGATAGGACAGGCAGCTTAAAAAAGTTAAAAGCAAACAGACAAGATGGTTTAGGGACAGGTTTTCGTGTGTGTCCTCAGAATAATTGAGAATCAGTGTATTTAGAGGCTGCTATTACCTCTGCCAGTTTTAAGTATTCACCGTCTAGTGTCAGAAAGAACAATCTTCTTTCATTCCCCTTCACTTCTTCCACCAAATCCCGACTCTTTTTAAAAAAGAACTTGTGTGTCCTCTCTTTATTTAACCTCTCCCATAGAAGGATGTACCAGAATACATACATGTAATGTAGAACATATGTTGATAGAGTTTCTACAGTTGTATTAATTGAAAAGCTAAATCTTTTGTGTTTTTTTTTTAATTGCCCATCATCATTTGACTTGTTAAACTTTTCTATCTTGATTATGGTAGTCTGAATGTAGTATACATTTGATTTTCAAAGCATAGAATTTGCATTTTTAGATTAATATAATGTATTGACTTACCTCATGAAAAATCATAACACATTCACCAATACTAATGTAATTGGGTTTTGGCTTGCATTGAACCCCTTCTGATTCTCCAGCATACTCTCTTGCACCATTGACTGTAAATTTAAAGGGATAATAAACTGTTGCTTTCATACTTCTGTTTCTATGAACACAGAACTGTAGCTTTCAAATTTGATCCAAACTACTGCATTTCAGTAAAGTGGGTATGGAGTACAATAATGTATATTTTTGTATTGTAGCAAACCCCACTACTACTAGTAGTTAATAATATTTTTTTGTGTGTTAGAGCATACTGAATTTTCTTTTATTCTCTTTCACAATTCTGTCATTTACTTTATACTGTATTACTCTGGTACTTTCAATAAATAGTAGAAAAGTCTTAATACACAAAATGGAATTAATGAAAAGCACCATTGGATGGAAGATAGGGCACCTGATCTATATGGACATAGAGGTTTCTTCAAATATCTCATTACTGGTAAAATTAAGGGTACCATTTTTCCCTTAGCACCGGAAAGAAGTCTAGCTCTAGAAAGAAACAGCCCATATATTGTCTGTAATTACAATCAAAAAGGTTTTGAAGGCTTCCTGGGCACTTTTTGTTCTCTCTCTCCACCCCTAATAGGCCTAAGATAGAGTGCCCGAGGTATTTTGGCAGAACAGAAATGTCTAGCTGGGCTGTACAGCTGGTCCTTCCTACATGGATCACACCACAACAGCAAAGGAATCATTCTCCCTCATGTTCTGAGACCTGAATGACTTGAGGCATTTCATTTTCTTCCGTACTCTACCACTGTGCCAGTGTGAGATCAGCCTGTTTTTGCATAAAGATGAAGAAAAGGCAGGATTTTAAGGAGTTTAACAAGTTCTTGTTAATTCTCATGAGAATTTCTTTGAAGGTTCTCCATGATCTGTCTAAAGGGATTTTTCTGTGGGGCCTACCTTCTATCATCTCATTTTTCCATCTGGTAAAATTTCAACAACACTTCACTCCCTCAGAACCTCAACAGAGTGGAGAGCAGGTCAGGGTTGAGAATTTTGCTTTTGATTCTTACAGTTGTATAGATATCCTGATACACTGTTCACGTATTCAGTATCATCTCTTCATTTAAGGAAGGATGTAGCCTTCAATTTAATTACACTGTCACAGAAGTTCCACTGTTATGTTTGAATAGACTAAAATAATTTATAGTTCTTGTTTAAAAAACAGCTTCTTTTTTTTTCTGTTACCATTTTATTCCTATTCCATTTATACTGTTACCCATGCAAAATAATTTTAAAAGTCTTTTAGTAGCAAACTTGCAGTAAATTAATTGCCAGTAGACAGGCACAGAAAGCTTTAGTGTTAAAATAAATGTCCATTTAACTTCTAACAAGGTAGGGCAGAACACATTTCTATTATGCCAGATCCTGCGCCAATGCAACAAGGTCAAACGTGAACAATCTTTCGGGCCTCCCCCAGCTCCCTAATTTATCTGTGCACATGCAAAAAGGTCCAGTTACCGTTTGGGTGCTAGCATATCATATTTGGTAACATGAACATGAAACTGAATTGCTGTTGAGCTCTGTGGTACCACTGCCTTCATCTTAAAGAATGTAAGGACTTTACTCACGCTCCTACGTCAATAGGCCATCACAGAAATGTGAGAATGTATGAAAAAATGGGAGAGTGGAATTACTAGAGATGATCTAGAGGAGAGCAGGATGCACAATGTTTTTGTTGCACAGGATTAGAAGTACCTCAGCTTTTCTGCTGCTCTTAGAAAAGTCAGGTTACTAAAGCTGTAGAAGCTCCCTCTAGGGCAGAATGTCTTATGGCCACACGTCTCACTTTTTTCTGCAGGAATAAAGGGGAACCCTAACTCTTTTTCCCAAAGGACAAATAAGAAAATGAAAATCTTGATTCCTCTTAAACAATACTGTATTTTGTACAGAACGTGTCTTCTACACATAAATAGTGAGACAGCAGAATTCTTATTTTCAGAACTTCAGGGAGAAATAACAGCAAAAACAACACCTAAAGTGTGAGGTAACACATGATTCTCACACTTGTGATGTCAGAGGACTGCTCTATTTTTCTTTTTATTGAGATACTGTGGTTTCGTAAGATTGAAGAAATACATGAAATATATATGCATATATATAAAATTAGTTACTGATGCATTAAATGTATCATAAATATATGCAGTCCAACTCCCAAATTTAGACTGCTTGCAAAGAGAGTGAAATGGTACAGTTAGATAGCCTGTTTAAGCATAAAGTGGACAACCGCTGCTCTGAGTGGCAACATTAGTATCCTGTATTTGAGGTTCTATTAGAATGCCTAATTTTGTTTAAAACACTAACAATTCATATAAGAAACCTACTGAGTTAGAAAAAAAGCCTTTTTGAGACCTGTGGAAATTACACTGCAACAGGCAGTCTTCTACCTAAGTGATGCTTCATAGGCTAACTCCTCCGTTGGTGGCTAAAAACTGGGGTGGGAAAACCTGGCAGTGCCCAGCTGTGCCATGATTCAGCTCTTAATACAGCCTGAAGCAGTCTCAGAATGTCCTGGCCCACACCTGAGACTATTTCTGGGTTTATCTGTACTGACTCCGATTCTCTCACAGCAGCTGGTTAAGCTAGAGACAGTTTGTGCCGCTGGAACAGGACAAACCAGACTTCCTATAGGTCATCATGTGAGTCACTGTACTCAGTACTGTTTGTGGTCATGGAAGGCAAGTGAAGTAACGGAGAATTCAAAAGTTCCTCTCGCTGTGGGAGAGATTTTGTATTTATTCATATAATTTAGGTGCTTTATGATGATAAATTTGTGATCTTCTTGCATATTGTTACATGAAACAATTCTGCAGGATAGATGGTGCTGTACGTTGCTGGCCCAGAAGGCAAGACTGATACCTTATTTGTTCATAGGGTAGTTTCGTTCGTGTGTGGTGGTTTGTTTTGGTGGGGTTTTTTTTGGTTTTTCAAAGAAGGCACCCTCACTCCCCCAAAATGTAATTAAGATCCCTTTTACTGATAAAAATACAGATGTCTATTTTTCACTGTTTGTTTTGGTCTTATTTTTAAGATCATGAAGAACTCTGTGGCACCAGTTATGGATCTTTTTGTCTAAACGGAGGGATTTGTTATATGATTCCTACTGTATCCAGTCCATTCTGCAGGTCAGTGAAACTAACGTTTGTGTGTTTAAGTACTGGACAGTAGCTGTCGAAAGACTATTTCTCCATTTTGCTTCTTTAAGAAAATACTGTTCAAACGTTACATAAAAGAAAATACTTATTACCTATGGCTGTTCCCAATTCAGTAATTCATGCTCAGATTACTTACCTAGCTTCTAGAGACATGACAATATGAGAAAAATAAACATGTGTACTTGGTGTATACTTGTCTGACAGGTGCAACAGTACTCAGTTACGTATGCATTCAGGATGGTATCTATATTTAGAGCCACATTTCCTCCTCTCATTACAATACAGAAAGGAACAAAATACCCTTTGCCTCATGGAGAATATACTGTAGGAAAGGCATTCAGAAAGGCAAAATACACTCCCAGTTTTTCTTCCATATGAGTTGCAAAAAGTCTCATAAAATGGACTGACCTGAACAAAATAAGGTGGTGCAAAAAAAGAACATAATCTTTTAAGGAGAAGAACATAATTCAAGAATTACTGTGTTCTCTCAGTCTCACTGTGATACTCCAAGGGCAGCTTTACAGTGACAGCCAAAGATCACTTGATAAAGAAACATCAAGGCAGCAAATACAGATTCTTCTTACACCATTAGTTTAGGGGACCATTCTTCTTTTTGAAGCCCATGTAGCACACTGGAAAAGAAGCACTTTCTATTTTTGCATGTGGATACGCTTCCTGCTTAAATACAGGCCTATACTTTTAGTTTCTCATTTACCAAGACATAAGAAGATGACAAATTAAATTCTAATTTTTCATGGTTCTGCATTTACTAATTCTGAGTTATCGTTCATCAAAATAAATTAGGGTTAATTCAATGGGTTTACTTAATATGATGATAGACATTCAGACACCTGTTATGTACACTTAAGGATATTACCTTTTTTTCTTCCGTGGCAAGTTCTGCTCCCTCTTCAGTCTTGAGCTATAACTAATGATAACTGGATGAAAAAGTTGGAGAAGGAAAAAAAGTCTTTTCTAAGATTCTTAATTAAACTATTTCTTTCTTTTGCTTGGGACAGTTCAATTTAAACATTTAAAGTCAAGCATGTAAACTCATCTGGTAGATGAGGAAAGAAGAGGCAATTTTGTGGTAAATGCTCATTGAAAAACATACACAGCATATCACTGTCATTAAGCATACTGTCCAATGTCATACTATGAATCAGGTCCAGTAGTGAGAATAAAGCTCAGAAGTACTGTATGATGATGATTTATTCTAATTGCTAAACCTTGCAAGCTTATGCGATGTAAAACGAATACTACACACACAAAAAGTAACAGGTTGGTTTTTTTTTCTAGAAGGAATCCTATATTATTGACCTTAAAATACTTACATGGAAAAAGAATGGTTAGACTAAACAGCATTAGTCACACAGCTTCATAGCACCCTCTCAACCACCACTAGACTGTGTACTGAGGAAGGTGTATTTCATGCAATAACTGTAAGTAGGAAGTAACAAATATTCAGAACAGTTCATTCTTCAGGAGCACAAGCTAGTCAGTGTAGATAATTTCTACTTTAAAAGGGGCTCCAGATGAAGTAATTTGTAATTCAGGTACTAGAGGATTTTATAATCTGCTGAAGCAGAAAAGTAACATCTTAAGAGCATTTCTGTTACACTCAGGAAATCTTATTGCATTTAAATTATAAAGTATTTTTATTCTGTATCTAATGGTTGATTATGGAGTTATATGGGTTTAAATAGCAGCATTCTATTTAAGCACGTCCTTATTCTGAGCATGTTCCTTAATCAGTCAGAGAAGGCTAATTATAGATGAGAAAGGTTTTGTTTACACACAGATATCTTAGTAATCAGCAGTGATGTGAATAGAAACAACAGAAAAAATGCATCACTATTCAGCAGAATTCAGAAAAATAGTTGGTGCTTTGGAACTTCAAGACTGGCATCATCACAGAGTTGCGCAGTTTCTTTGATGCAGGTTTCTGCCAAATCCCACCTAAAGCTTCCAAGTGCTCTCAAATGATCATCTCCCACCAACAGAAAAACTGAATCGGTTTTAGAATGACAGGCTGACTGATCATCAGTACAGCAGTGATTAAAAGGGGGAAATGGAGCAAGAACAGGCTAACAAACTGTAAAAATACCTTAAAGCACATTTCCCTTGACATGCTACTTATTTACACAAATGTGTTGTGCTAAACATAGTTAGTCCAGATTACCTGATGCAACATCACTGGAAGTAATTTCACAGTATAACTAGGAAAATTGCATCATTCTTCAGAAATACATATTTTGTAGCATGCTAACAAACTAAGAGCCACTGTTTACTTTTGGAATGTCAGTTATTTTTACCATTCAGAAATGAATACACATACAAGGTAGAGATTTAATAGAAGCAAAACATTAGTTGAGCCCCCTTCCAAGTGCAACATCAGCAGATTTTAAATATAGCTGATGTGCGTTAAAACATGAGGTTGCTCAGCTGCCATCTTCCCTCATTCCTTTCCTAACAATGAGTTAATGGTCTCAGCAGCAAAAGGCACACCTGTCACCATAAACAAGATGAGCTTCAAACCCAGGAATGCTCAAATGTACTAAATAAACATGCAGCAGAGTGGAGAAGGATGGAAAAGCAGCTGCCTCAGGTGTATCATAAAACAGGAGGCGAAAGCTGTTTGCCTCAGCACCTGATGTGCAGCTATCCCATAATCATTAATTAAAGCAGTGCAGAATTAAGTTAAGATTTTGTTGTCTGAGGGGAAGCTCTGGTATTTCCATTTTGTCTTACACCACATGGCAGATTTCTGAGAGCCTTTCTTCCGTATTTCAGACAAAATACAGATGGTATAAGACCACACAAAACACAGCTCCTCTGCTTCTGAGGGCAGTACACACAGAAGTCACTAGCGAATGCTTTCCTTTTGAGGCAAGGATCGTACTCCACAGAGGGCAGTGCGTTCAGGCTAAGTACTGCAAGGGGCAGAGGCAGGCATTCGAAACCAACGCCCTGAAATTCCTGTCTATGGTTAAAGCATATCTCCACTTTCCCCTTCCTTTGCTTCTATCCTAATCCAAGCTCCCCTTCCACTTTTCCTATGCTGATACAGTAAAACCCCTGCAAATTCCTCCTATCACTTTCTGTGCACCCCATCCTCATTTGGCTCCTTCTCTGAGATGGGTCCTTCGTTGTCTTTTCAGATGTCCCCACGAGTGATATACTTGCTGTGCGGTAAGCCTTTGGAATATACGCACTGCAAGTTGCCAGTGAAGTGCTTTCCACTCAGCTGGGCTTTTCTTCCTTCGCTGCCTCCAAAACTGTGCTTTCACATACCCCAGGCTCTTCTGAAAACACAAAGCGTCCCATTAGCATTTTTCAGTTCTGCTTTCAGTTCTGCTTTTAGCTTGAAAGGTTGGAACAAAAGTTAGAATACACACCAAAAGTATAGCCAAAAAAAGTCAATAGTTAGGATTTATTTTTAATGGGACATAAAATATAAAATGCAACATTGTATTATGTGTTTGAAAAGTACTAGTGATCAGAATTAGTACCATTGCCACACACGGCAAAGCTGGCCATATGAACACACAGCGAAAGGAGTTCTAGGGGAAAATAACCCATTCTCTCAACTTCTTTCCAGGAGTAGGATGAGTTTTATTTTACTCTCTATGTATATGAATACAGCTTCAGAGGAACAGTTTTGAAACTCCTCTGAACACAAAACTTTTTAAAAAAGCTTCCAATTACCTTTGCCATTGCTTATTCACTTGGGCTTTACATTCTTTTTCATACTTACTAGATGCCCTTCTAGGCATAGACATATTATTGTCCATTAGGACAACTTTTAGGAGCCTGCTACAGACTAAAGATGATGGTGATTTTGAAGCTATCAGTCATGTCATTGGAACTGCATTGACAAGCAGGTAATTTTTCAGCTGTCTTTTTCTGCTTCCAGCTTTGCGTTTACATGCAAGTAATTTTTATACCAAGACGCATCCAGGTTTTTCCTGACTAAAGGAAAACTGAAGTCAAGACTCTCATAGTATAACACTAAGCAATGGGAGTCTGTGGCATATTTGACTCAAATCCTACTTCTGTATTTAAAGTCTGTCAGATACTTGCTTATGATGCCCACCTTAGAGTCTGGAAGAGAGAGAAACCTTACCTTCTCACCTAAACCAGACAGGCGGTAGACAACGTTCACCGTCTCACGAACTGCATCTGCAAACGACAGCAGTAATGCGTTCTGTTATTGGAGGGCTGTTAGGCTTGTGTTTCAGTTACTGATCACATTGTAAAGGATCAATGTAATTGCAGACCCATTGGTCATGTCCTGACATCTTATCCAACGCAGTCTAGTTCCCTCCACCTTGTGCTGATGCTGATATGGGTAGTTCTGATTAATATACTATATTGAAAGATTCTGTGCATTTCTTTACATACATTAAGTGTTTTGTCTCCAGCACAGCTCCTGTAGTAAGTTTGTATACAACAGCTAGGCTGGCTCATTTAATCTGAGGAGAGACATGGGCGTGTGTGCATGCGTGTGCAGGCATCTAGGAACGCAGAAATCTGGATGCTATCTGAAAATGGGAGTTTCTAGTCTCACAGCTTTTCCTCCAACATTTTGAGGCTTTTCTGTCTTGCTTGCACTCACTGTGTATGGAACTCCACTGAAATTATTAGAGCTCTGCTAATGCAACATGATAAGCAGATCATCTGAGTGAGTTTTAATTACTGAAGTCTGCTTCGTTTCTTTCCCACCAATTTTAGGAAAGGACTAGATGACCCACAGAGGTCCCTTCCAACCCCTACTATTCTGTGATTCTGTGACTTAGAGCAGAAACTTTTCCCTCTCTTGGTTGTCTTAAAGCATCAGTTGCTTCTACATTTAACATAGCCCTTCACCTGTTTGTACATCAGCACTGATGACTTCATAAAAGCTTGCGCAAGCCCATATTTGAATATCTAGATTTTCAGAAATGCCCCAACTGTAGCAAGCCTGTCGGTAGGGTCACACTAGCTATAATTTTGTTTATTTAAATGTAACCAAGCAATAACCTCATCTCATTTTTCCTCTTTCTCTGAAAACCTCCCTCATTTTTGGGTCATAGGACATATTTTCTACATAGCATGAATCACTTTCAGCAAGCGTGCCAGCAGGTCAGCCTAGAGAAAGTGGACGGGTAGTTTTGTAATCCCTAATCCCCTGCACACCGTTAAACAGATACTATCAATCTGGCAAGTCATGGAAAACATGTTTCTAAACCTTGTTTTTGTTACATCCAGGAAGAATCAATAGGTTCAGCACCCACGATGTTGAAGTTTTGTATGTGCTTTTTTAGCGTAAGTCTTTTTGCCTTTGCTATAACCTTGGATCTGTATTGGTTATAGTTTTCCCCTTAAGTCTCAGGCCTCCTGGCTCTTTTAACTCTTGGTGACTTATGACTACCTTAAGCATCTGGTTCTGTTTTGTGTTAGTAGAAAGTGGCTACTATCTCAGTGACCTTTTTGCTATGCTGTCATCGCATTCCCAATTGTTTTTCTGTGGTTTTGGCAGAACATGAATATGGCTTCCATGCACTGTTCATGCCCCCCACTCTACCGTATCACAACAGTTCTCTGCCCTAGCCTTTTACCTAATCCTACGTGCACCTCTCTTCAGCGAGAAGGACTGTCCTTTCTTCCTCCGGCTTCATTTTTCTCTTTAGGCTACTGACTTAATCCCTTTACACTCCTTCTCTAGAACTTTTCCATGAGCCTTAACTTGATGCCAAAACCTGTTTATTTTTTTCTTCCTGTATCATTTTAGCCTTGCGTTATTCTCCAGTTTTCATTGGTATTCAAGAATACTTCTATGAATTTTATATTCCATTTCCTATCCCTGTTATTCTATTCAGGTCTCCAAAGCATTTCTCTCTCACTTGCTAGAGAACAATGCCCCACTCAAACTACACTTCTATTTTTAAAAGTATTCTACAGTATTTCAGAAATAGGCCACTGAAATGCCACTATCCTTACAGTAAATATCTGGAACATTATCTCAAGCAATCAGAGCATTCTGCCTACCCTTCCTTCTCCCACAGTCAAACCTGGTAACTTTGAAAAGTCTTACATTGTCCTTAGTAAATGGTGGCTTTGATCAGTTGCACAGCTTTAATATAGGATGATAATTAAATTTCTTCTAGTGTCTAAATCTTCCATGTGATTTCCAAAGGCAAAGAATTAAAAGAAGCACTAGTAATTCTTTGTGCAATAGTTTAGACCAGTAGTACAGAAATAGTGGTCCATAATCTCTGGAAAGCGGTGCTGGGGGTCACATCAAGCATGCATGGTGGTATGCTCACAGTGATCCATTTGTCTTATTTAGATATGCCAGACATCCTTCTTTCTTGGCAGTTTCTCCCCACTCCGCCTTCTTATCCCTCATCTGAAATTATACCTTGCAGCTGCCAATGGCAGTTAAGAACTTCAAGTATGTTACGGAGTTCAAACCGTTTTTCTCAGCTGGAGCCTGAAATTTCTTACATCACAGATTATTATGACTTCAGTGCCAGAAATAGCAAGAAGGGGCAAGATTTTTAGTAATACCAATAGAGAGAAGCAGATTTACATACATAAAAGATACACGCAGAATGTAGTTATTGAATGAAGTGCTTTCCATTTTCTGTAACACAAGAAATTCCTTAAGAAAACTTAGCAGAAGTGCAAAATAGAAAACAAATGAAGATTAGTTTAGCTTCAACCTATTTTTGACTCAATATGAATTACTAAGCCACTCATTTTATTTAATAAAATATCATACCATGGTAAAATACGATATTCATTTTAATCCTTAAGAAGACTTTTAGGTAGGTCTCTCCCAGAGAGGATCATTCACCAAGCATGTAACATATTCTGGCATGAATTATTACACTGCATAAACTACTTTTCAATTTAAGGTGTACATTGTCTCAATGAATTCCCATTTCCTTGGAGCTAGCTGACAGTACTAGCTCTTCAAAAAAGAAAGCAAGAAAGGGGGAAAAGAAAGCATGACTACTGTGTGTAAGATGAGAACCAGTGGGATGACACAGTTAACACTGAAGAGGTGGATTTAACTAATTAAATCTGCCAGTGGAGGTGGCAGATTTAACTGCGAATTACACCATTGTGAAGTATATTGCTAACCCAATGAATGTATTAAGAAAGATATGGTTTAATATATGAAAGCAGTATGGATCAGAATATAAGCTTGATGACCAACATGCCCAGTTCCCTTTGTTCCAGAAGCACGAGGTGAGTGGAAATCCCTTCAGAAAACTTGCTGTGAAAAAAACATAAACCTTGGATTATGCCATAACAAGTTCTCTCCCCACTTAAGACCAAAGTAAAGCACAAAGCCTTTGTGCTTTTCATATTAGGTGACAAGTTAGCATCTAATCTGAATAAAACTTGGTTTCCCAGGTGTATTGAGAATTACACAGGAGCCCGTTGTGAGGAAGTTTTGCTGCCTAGCATCAAGTCCCAAACAAAAGGTGACCTGTTTGCCACTTTCTTGGCTTCACTTCTTCTTCTAGGATTTCTTGTAATTGGAGCATTCTACTTCCTTTGCAGGTAAAAGTGTTTCAGAGTACTGAAGCTATTTAATCAAGTAGAAATTTCTTCTGGTAATCATGTACTAATTATTTGAATGTAAAAGTATGTAATGAATTATCCATAAGGTTTGTATGGTTATTCAGCATAATTAATGAGGATGTCTCAACTTGTTGCTTGTAATATTTTGCTTCCTGGCTTGTAGTTTTCTCATTGTCTTTTCTAAGCTATTACTTAGTTGCTTTGTGAAAAATACATGTAGTGCACCCATTTCTGAGAGATTTTGCAGTCCACCTAGAGTCAGTGCTAACACTTTAAAACATTAGTCAACCCTTACGTTGTCCAAAGGCTGAGAAGTAGAAGCAAACCACCGAAGTGCTTAGGGATCAGAAACGGTTCTACTGCATCAAACTGGCAGCCAAGCCCTTAGCTCCCAATTCCTTTACAGCTCCTGGTTTAAAAAGGAAAACTAAGGAAAGAATGAAGTTCAAGAATAATCCCAGGCGTGTGTTGATTAACTAACATCTGGAACAAATCAGAGGGCTAACTCATTTATCCATGATGATCCATGTTTGAGTAGCATGAAAACCT
>Ga0065711_1038745_pt1 | contig 18463 bp, 16 predicted proteins | sample Hoacrofraction12_FD_59098 | JGI IMG/M metagenome (GOLD analysis project Ga0065711, IMG submission 59098) | Hoatzin crop microbial communities from Cojedes, Venezuela - Epithelial fraction 12 v2 (version 2) | ecosystem: Host-associated > Birds > Digestive system > Esophagus > Crop | place...
GGACAGGCGCGGCCCGCCGTTGCCGCCTGGCTCCGCGCCCCCCCGCAGCGCAAGATGCAGATGGCAGCATCTACTTGACCCAATGTCCACAAAGAGTCAGGTAAAACGAGACTGTTGAGGACCCACGCAGACGGAGCCCCAGAGGCTTCACCTACGGAAATCAAAGCCACAGGAGCCGTGCTCGGCATCCCAGGGCACGGCCTGAGCCCAGTCCCCCTTCTTTGTGTGTCTGTGGACTCAGAACAATGCCAGCAGTCTGCTCAAGACATCACTCCACTGGCCCGGACTAGTCAACAAGCTCTTCTGCACAAGGACGAGGCAGAGCTACGCACAGGTGGTTCCTACTAGAAGAGGTTAGAAGCTTCTTTGCAGATTTTACATTGTGTTACAGTTCCCAGAGTAGACGCAGCACACACGATCATCATGAGCTCAGATACAGTTACAGGAGGACAATCTGTGTACCCAGCTGGGTTAAGTGAGAATCTCACTTCAAAAACAAAGACCTGAGAAGAAGCACCTCCCTTCATAACAAAATCCCACAGGGTGGAAAGGCCTTCCAGAAAACAAACAATAGCAAAGAAGAGTCTTATAAACACAGAAACATGGTAAGTACTTTGTACAACAATCAAAATAATACTAAGTGAAATAAATTAAATAAATAAATTTAAGGTACTTTAAAATCAACCAACCAACCAACCAAAAAAACACACCAAGGAAGAAAAAGATCCAAAGGCATTCACCATAAAACAGTAAATACAAAGACATTTCCCACACAACGCTTCGTATCAAACCAAAGGCGAACGAGAAATGCTCACAAACAAGGCCAAAAACATTCCCAGCACAGCAAGCTAGTAGTGAATGGATTATTATGACTTGATGTACATGACAGCATTACTCTAATGAAAAAGTCTGGCATCCAGGGATGCTCCTAGTCAGAACAGGGTCAATCTCATCTCACCAAGAATTCCTGAAAGTCAGAAAGTACATGGTGACCTACAGAGAGAAAAAGTCCCAATTAATGAAGCATTTAGAGGGCAGTTGCTCATTTTGGAATGTCTTCATTCCTTATATTGCCCAATTCTCTTCCAAAAATTACATCAAATACCTGTGCCATGATGTCAAATTCCATTAGTGCATGGTATCAAATGTTCCATTTAACTGCCCAATGGCTATTGCCTTTCTAGGTCTTGTGTGTGTGTTTGGAATCTGTGATGACGCCATTATTATTCATTTTTATGTAGATATATACAAATGTTCATAGACTATTGGGTAAAACTGTTGGTGAGATTCCTCAACAAACATGTGAGAAAGCTGTGGATGGGGTAGGCAAGCAAAGGGCCTGGGGTGATCAGAACAGAAGGAACATAGCAATCAACAAAAAAGCAGAAGTGCAATCACCCGAAATATAGGCATGTAAAGAAGGAAATGCCAGCAGAACAGCCTTATGGGGAAAGCTCTCATGCCCATTCTGGGGAATCAGCAAAATTCGGTGTCTTCCTGAACACCTATACACCAATGCATATAGCATGGGGAACAAACAAGAGGAATTACAGAAGGCTGTGCAATTACTTCAGGTCCATAACCTCACTGGGATCATAGCGACATGGTGGGACAGCTCACCTGACCAGTGTGCTGTGACAAATGGATATGGGCTCTTCAGGAAGGACAGGCTAGAAAGGCAAGGAGGGGGAGTTGCCCCTCATGTAACGACAGGTCAGGGGGCAGTCAAGACCCCAGACTAGCAGACAGAACATGGGTGATGCTGTAGTAGATGCCTGCTAAAGACCTCCTAATCACAGAGGAGTCTATGAGGCCTTCTTCAGACAATTGGAAGTTTAATGTTTGCAGTTCATATTTGGTTCTCATAGGGAACTTAAAGCACCCTGTGCCCTGCTGGAAGGACAACAGAACACAAAGAACCTAGGAAATTTCTGGAGAGCAGTGATTAACATCTTCCTGACACAGGTGATTGAGGACAAAGCAGTTGCCACTGTCCCACATGACATCCTTGTCTCTAAATTGGAGACACAGATTTGACGGATGTGCCACTCAGTGGATAAGGAATTGGATGGTTGCACTCAAAGTGTTGCGGTCAACAGCTCGATGTCCCAAGTGGAGACCAGCGATAAGTGGCACTCCTCACAGGTCAGTATTGGGACTGGTGCTTTTTAACATTTTGATTGGCTACATAGACAGTGAGATTAATGCACCCTCAGCAAGTTTGCTGACAACACCAAGCTGTGTGGTGCTGTCAACATGCTGGAAGCAAGGGATACCATCCAGTGCAATCTTGACAGGCTTGAGAGGTCGGCCTGTTCATAGGACAAGGGGTAATGGTTTCAAGTTGAAAGAGGGTAGACTGAGATCAGATATAAGGAAGAAATTCTTTACAATAAGGGTGGCGAGGCACTGGCACAGGCTGCCCAAAGAAGCTGTGGATGTCCCCTCCCTCGAAGCGTTGAAGGCCAGGCTGAATGGGGCTTTGAGCAATCTGGTCTAGTGGAAGGTGTCCCTGCCCATTGCAGGGGGGTTGGAACTTGATGATCTTTAAGGTCCCTTCCAACCCAAACAATCGTATGATTCTATGAACATGTAAATAAAGCCTGAATTCTTTGTCAGGAATAAAGTTCACTCATCTAAGATTCCATTTGAAAAATGGACTTAAATTCACGATCTTGTAATAAGATACTTGTCATCTGCGCCTTTTTCCCCCTCAACTCCTTTCAGAGGATAGTAAGTGTCAATACTATGGGGAACCCCATAGTACTTGCCACAGTACCCAAGGTATTTGAAGTTGCCATCTTCAAATTTGAATCATAACTATCAGCTGATTAAGATTCATTAAAAAAGACCGTCCTATAGAGTTCCAACCAGCATGAACAGAATTTTTTATTAGCCACCATATGCTTGCTTTTGCCAATAGAAAACATCCTTTGATTATCATAGTTTAACAAATGTGAAAAACTCTGAAAGAATCCATGCAGACAACTGTTGTAAATAACGCTATCAACAGACATCTGAACTTCACATAAACTGATAGTTGGACAGTTCTGTTGGTAGAAAGTCATGAAATCCATCTCTGATTCAACAAATGCCATACAAATATTAAATGCTTTACAATGAGAATCTTAATCTCTCTAGACTGGCCTTCATTTCTTAATCTCTTCTGCCTTCCACATTAATAATTCAAACTACCTATTCAATTTTTTCTTGCCTTACATTTTAAGGTGGGTTTTTTTTCGCTTGGCCTACAAAACAAGTCCATATGCCTGCTCTACTTCATACAAGAACCAAGATTGCCTAATAAAACTCCTGCTATTCTAAAATTAAAAACCATCCACAAACCACATCTTCATTTACTGGCATGATTTACCAAGTCAATGTCTTTCCTATTTCCCAGTAGTAGGTATGATTGCGTTTTTTACATAAAATATTGAACTGTACCTGATTGCAAGTCTTCTGTGTGTCTCTTTCAATTAACCGTGTTCTACGCAGTAAGTCTTCCGACAGATACAACAATTCTCCTTTCTCATAAAGAAAGCTATACTATACACTAATACGCAAATAGCCAAATTCATTTTAAGGAATATACTCCCAGAACAATGATACTACTCATTAGATAAATGTGGGACGTGCCAACAGTAAATCAATCATTTATTCAGTAAAAAGAAATTTCATTTTAGTTTAAACCCTAAAATCAGTTTCACTCCTTATAGATAAGCAGCCATACCCTGCCCTCTTCTGCACGTACGGAGGTGGCAGACTGGATCCATTTGCTTTTATTTCTCTTGTGCCAGACAAGATAATGTTAAAGACATGAGGAAAGCTAATGAGGCAGAGGAGGAAGGTTACAGTGAATTCCTCAAGGAGACTGCCAATAAAGATGGGTCATCTGTTCATCCCTAAGGCAGCAATCCCACAGCTTACTGGCAGTAGTATCATACAGATCTCTGCAGAAAACACTATTCCTAAAGAACTATACACAAGCTTAGAAGAAATAGGAAAACAAAGCAAAGACACTCAGGTGAGTTCAGCCGCATGAAAACTCATAATTCCCACATCCTACAGTTCCATATCTTACTATCAGAAGCTGTAATACCTGCATAAATATTTTATTCTTTAAAAATTCAATTTCAGAGACTTACTCAAATTGTCAGAAACGACTTATACTCAGTGAAACCCAGGGGTTAACAATTATCTCAAAAATTACTGAAAACAGCCTTTCAACAGAATTGAACACATAATATATAAAATTTAATATAAATATATAACATATAAAGGAACACAAATAAAAACACACTCTGATCAATTTGCATTACAGATAATACATGAAGCCCTATGATTGCCTCCAGCAATCTTAGGAAATGTAAAAATTCTGACGCATAGCTAAGTCTGCACACCATAAAAACCATGCACTGTAATTGCACAATTCAGACAGCTGTGGAACCAAAGTATGACATTAATTTTAATCTAGTGATGACTAGTAGACAAAAAAACACCACAAACATTATTTATATGATATGTAGATATTTTATGAGTTGGTCAAACAAATCTTACCCCAGCAGAATTTTAGCATGAACCTCTTTGTTAGTCCTTGAGATTTCTCTCAAAGAGGTAATTTCTGCATCAAACCAAAATCCTCTTTCTTCAGGAGTCTCAACATTGTAGTTAACCATCACCACATCACCAACTTTTAGTTCACTCCACTTCAGAATGGTTCTTGCTCGGGGTCGAAGATTACTGGTGTCCATTTCTACTACGCCATTCTCTGGGTACCTTGAAAAGTAAAACCAACAACAGTAATGATTGTAACTCCTGTAACGCTAAGTCACAGACAACATTTTCAGAAGTACAAATTTTTAAAAGTGCTTTGGACATAGAGGAACCATAGTATAAATATCTGACCTAATATCCTTTTGAATGTTTAGTTTTCACAGACCAGGAATCTGACTAATCTCAGACGGAAAAAACAGCCTCCATGCATTTTCTCTCTCTCAAAAAAAAGTAAAGCTATAAGCACTTGATGGCTTTTTTCACTGGAACATGACCAAGTTCAAGGTTTTGGGACACACATGTCCCCAGTTTGTATCCAGTAAAGACAACATTCCAATTAAAACAACAACACAAATGTAATGAAGATTAAAACTTGTTTCTTTCAACTCATCACATTTCTAATTTAGCTTTACTTTCATGCATTTGTTCCACTGCCACTAACTTCAATAACAGCACATTTTGGACAGGTGTTTTTTTTTTTTAAATTTGACCCTCCAAGCAGAGTATATCAAATTCATGTGGTAATTACAGTCCAGGTCCACATTCCATGTACCACTTAAAGTGTAACTACAACATCATAGAACCATAGGTTGGAAAAAAACCTTAAAAAATCTAGAAATATAAACGTGGGAATCATTCCCTGACAACACACTTCACTTGGCAAGATGTAGTGAGGAATGCAATATTAAAAGAAAATGGTTCACTAAATCGTAATTAAGAAATCTTGGCTGATTGATTTTTCACTGAAACTTGGTAACTTTTTATATAATATTTTATAAAATATTACCCACAAAATCATAGGGGTTTTAAGAGATTGCTTTCTTCCTCCTGTGTTGGTGTATGCCATCACAGCACACATACAAAAATAAGAGTAATGCAGAGTTTCTGAAGAGCTCAAATTCCTTTCCAAGTTGAGAAGGACTCATTTAGCAGAATTAAGATAGTGATATTTGGCAGCACTACAACTGAAATCTCAATGCAAGAAAGAAAGTTATTAAGATTTGAGATGTTAAACTGAAAAGTTACCACCACAGCCCTCTTAAAACCTCTGTATAAGGCCAATTCAATGATAGTAGAGCCTGTATAGTTGGCATATGTGCTGGAAAAACAGCACAACATGGACATGATGAAAACACTGCTTGCAGAAAAAGCCGGCCTGCTACAAAAAGAAAAAATATACTAGACTAAACTAGTGAAGTTCCTTCCTGATACTGTGTGTAAGCAAATAAAGAATTTTCCATCATTTAACTAGTACTAGATGAAGTCACAGTACAAATTTAACAGAGAACATTAAAATTAGCATACTATCTAAAAACAAGCGCTATTAAAAGTATTCACTCTTCCTTCTTAACATTGCTGTGGATGATGTATCAAATTACATTTTCAACATGCAATTATTGGTACTTCAGCAAGAACACTCATGCTCTATGATTAATATGCCTTTATCAAACAGCACTGTTCAATTGTAAAGGCAAAATTCTACTGTTACGAACAAAATACGGCTCTGTCATTTTCTAGCATGCATTCCTGTAGTGAACGAGATCATTTCAAGGTCTTGGGGAAATCACACCTTGTAACTGACTACGGTACTACATAACAAAATATTGAATCTACTGTCATTAACAGCATGAGGCTTTGATAGACTACAGCCTGAAATCAGGGTGTCTACTCCTAAACAGTTGATTGAAAGCCCACTGATGTACTTGTAGACATTTTTAAACAAGTTCATTTTGCTTTGTTTTATGCCTTCCGTTAAATCTAATACACACAATTTGTTACTACAGATAAGGTGGAGCAGGCTAGATGTGGCATTCTATCTCCAGGCATTTTTTTGTCCTCCACCATGCAGATATCTAGAGTGTGCTTTAAATCTGTAGGAAGATTCACCAGTATTTTTTGTTTAAAGAAACATGAACCACAACGGTTTAAAAGTGGCTGTACCTCTAGATAAACCAATGGCCGAGTAAAAAAAGGTATTCTTAACTACTTAGAGGAGTTAAATCCACAAGAGTGTTTCTCCCCCAACATTTTCAGAACCTAACTGGAAAAATCTGCATGTCAGGAAATATACCATACAAAGACAGGTGACTGGGATTGAGCCACTATCCAAATGACAGTCTCATATGATGTAACTCTCCACAGTTCCCAAGTGTTTTTAGTTGGTTTTGTTTCCAATTTGAGCGTGCACTGCAAGGCTAATGTTTATGCGTTTACCTTTACGTCATGCAGCTTTTCCTTAAAAGGACTATTATACAATTCTACTATAATGAGTGTTGTAACTGTAATATCCACACAAACTGTGAGACACATTCATCTAAAGGTAATAAGACAAAGCAAAAAGCAACTACAGAGATAATGTCTAGTTTATTGAGAGCCTGAATAATGACATCGTGTTATAGTACAACAGGCTACTGAAATCTTAAGACAGCTATGTTTGAGCTACCAGTCAGTTCCAATCATCTTACAAAAAACCCTTCCTAATGCTTGGAGAAAAGAGCAAGTAGCACGCAGTACATGAAAACTCCGTTTACTTGAACTCCGAAACAAATATAGGGCTTAAACATCAGGAAACTAAAAAAAATAGACATCACTTATGTATACAGTGAAATACTAAATTAGGAAGTACATACGAGATCAGTGGGATTATAAAAATAACCAATACACATTAAAAAAGTTCCAGTGTCATGATAAAAAAAAAAAAAAAATAAAAGTGACTTACAAGAGTTTATATTCATAGCAACTTAACTTTGATCTGAAAAATCTATTCTCTTCTAAAAATAAAACCCCTTCAGGTTCTGCTTTTCCTAGGAGACCTTCAGACAAATACATTTTTTACTTCATGATTAACATGTATTTTTTCCCCAAATTCAGATTTGTGTAATCCTTCTCACTCCTATACAGCTCAGAACAGAATCTTTCCTACTTTACTGCTGAGGAACTTCAACGCTTGCCATTGTTAACAACGACCCCACCTCTGGGAAGTATCTGATGAAAGAACCCAAAGACTGCTTATCAGCATGACTAGAACAACATCACTTACCAAAGGACACCCTCAAAGTTCCCTTTTACAGACAGAAACAAACTGCTTTCCAAAGAAAGAAATGGAACAGACTCTTCACTAAGTGAATTTTTCCTCTTACTGGCTGGTCAGAAACTTAAGCTCAGAAACTTCGGAAGAAAAAAAAAAAAAGACAGCTTACAAACGGGTGAGATTTCCCATGTCACAATTCACCTTTCTTTTGCATCAGGTTCCAGACATGGAATGTTTTGCTGCTGCGCCTTCATGCACAGAAATATGCTTTTATGGACATCAGTGAATGCAAGCAGATATTTAACCGTTCATGTTTGTCTACATCTGACACCCCAGGCAGAACAGCAGAAACAGCATCTGTCACAAGTTTTTGAGTTAGGCTCAAAATTGCAGAGAGTCACACTACATATGTTAAGTACAGTACCACTATTACTCATTATACTACATATTAAGTAAACTGTACTTCCACGGTAAACTCGTGCCCTCAAATGTATCTTATGCCAAAATTTACCTTAGTAAATATGCAAAAAACACACTCACATTAGCAGATGCTGCTACTTCCATGTTTTCTCAAAGTTTAACATGTTATTTGTAAAATTCCCACATTAACTTAAAACTTATCTCTTAAGTGTGCAAGAGTAATACTTAAATATAGTATCACAAAATGGGAATACATGGACTTACGTAGATAAACCAAAACATAAAGAGAACAAATACGATCTTTTAACAAGCCTCATGAATGAAGCGAAAAACCCATTCCAGCAAGCTATAACAAAGGACTACTGTTACACATCAATGTTTACTGAAAGTGTTTTCTTATTTGTTGAGTTACTTTTGCTTACTAAGATGACCCTCAAGAGAAAACAGAAACATTCTCACAGCAGTGTTCTAATTAGACCAGTGTAAGTTTGGTACAGTTGAACAGATCATGAGACACAGAATTCAACCTTTAAACTTAACAGTAGAAATTTTCTTGGTTTTCCGTGTTTTTCATCACACTTGACACCTAATATTGAAAAAAGCAGACATCGTAACAGTAAACATAATAACAGTTTAATGAATATCTCCTGTAAGTCTCACATTCATCATTAAGCTCTATTTCCCCAAAATTAAATTTTTCCCTGTAATACTTCTAACTGTAAATACTAACATTAGCATAGCAAGGATTTCTTGAGATTTCCTATCTGTGTAGACAGTTTCCATAGCAAAGAATTACTCATGAAGTAAAAATCCAGTATTTCTTGGCTATGGCCAGTATCCGCTCATTCCTAAACTGCTCAAATACTAAAAAATATATAGTTATATGTCAGAATATACAGAAGTCTGTTCAATTTACTGAGAACTTGCAACATAGGCTTTAACACTTTTCCCAGCTGTTACCAGAACATCTGGATCTGGATAGATAAAATTCTTGAAACAAAAGACAAGACCTCCCCTTTCCCTCTCCATACTAGTACAACAAAGAAAGTTAGTGCAGATGTCCAAATTCTTTAATTGTTATTTTCCAGTATAAACAGAATGAAAATGTATTTTCTTTTCCCAATCAAAAAAACTCTAAGTCATTATACATACACCCAGAAATGAAGGATTAGAAGGGCACAAATAAAAGCAGAAAGAAAAGGAATGAACTTGTAGAGGAGGCAAATCTTATTATGAAGGTAAACCCAAATAAAAATTACACACAACCACCACTGCCACCCTCACTCCCCAACACCCCACCCCACCCCACAACAATTTGCTACCTGAGGAAATAATGATCATAATTTTGCTGTAATATTTTGAGGAAGTGAATGACACTATATTGGAAGAGCATCTAAGTCACAATTATAAATGAAAAAAAAAAACAAAACATCATTGGTACAATAAAGCTGTGTGTTTGCACTTCCAGAAGACAACCAGTAGGTCTGATAAGTTGTTCTTACACAAAAAGAGTAACATATGTCAGAAGACAGACTGTAAGTAATAATATATATGAATAAAGATAAAAATCAGTCACATGGAACATAAGCAAGATCTTGAAAACCTCACCTAACAATTGCTAATTATGGAATTAATCAGCTTGAACACTGAGAAACTGTATTAATAGCCTGAAAAGAAACACGTTATTTTCTTCATTATTTTAGTTCTGACTATTCAGAAGAAGTTACTTCTAGACTTCCACCACTGCACTGTGTGGACAACATGGATACTGTGAACGAAGACAAACTGGAAACAGTATTACCAGTTCAGAAGCTGTAAGAAATACATACAATGTGGCATTTTTAATATAAAACTACTGTATAATCAGTCTAAATACTGTAAGTGTAATAAAAAATAGGTTTATTTCACCAGCCAGCACACAGGATGACAAGTCACACAATTTTCTCACTGCCCGACAACCAAAACGTAGCCAGTCCCTGAACAGCAACCACAGAACCTCGAACTCTTCCATTTTGAAAATTTTGCAAAACTTACAAAAGAGACCAAACTCCCAGAAAAGTTCAAACTTGTAGAAGAAAGAAAAGCGGATTCCTTCCCCCCAGCCAACCCCCATTCATACACTGAGCATGATGTCCAGGTATGGAATGTTTCCACTGGCCAGCCTGGGCTGGCTGCCGGGCTGTGCTCCCTCCCAGCTCCTGCACACCTGTGCGTCAGCTGAACATGGCAGACTGGGAAAAGCTCTTGATTTCATAGCAAAAACTGAAAACAGTTATAACAGTGCTCTCAACATTCGTCTCGTACTAAATCCAAAACACAGCAGCTACTGGGAGGAAAATTAACTCCATCCCAGCCAAAACCAGGACAAAAGGAAAAAAGCCTAACTGTTGACATTTTAGTTGTTCTCTCCAACCACTACCATAACAGTAAAGCTTCCTTCCCTTCATTTCATATGCTTCCTAAAGCGGCACATGAAACACCTGGATTTTCTCGTCAAACTATTTCCTTTTCAGTTTGTGGATGTGTCTACATCCTTAGAAATCAAAGCCTTAAAATTAATGCCAGTTGTCAAACCCTGAAGACTAATACATGCAAACACTTTGCGATTAGAAAACAGATTATGCAGTCAGGAAATCCACCGCAAACAGGACAAGGAATCTTACAAGCAATAGATTTCTTGAAATTAAAAGCATGAGTGTGCAGCCTATGCCCCCATAACACTTTTAAGTTGGAGCTAATACACCTGGACAGCCACATCATAGTTGTGCTCTTTTTCTACTGAGGACATTAAGAATGAAGACTTACATGTGATCTATCAGATCTTCTACTGTTTTTGCATTGTCTAATAATCCATATGAGATAAAGTTTTGGATGAGTAAACAAACTAATCACTGGTATTAGGAACTAGAAAACAAAATTATGCAGGAGAGGTACTCCAAGTAGTCATTCAGATCAGTTACAAAAAAATCTGTTACTGACAGAAGGTGAAAGACAACAAGTGTTTCCCTTAGGAAAAGATTGTCTTAAGAAAAGGTTCTGCTGGGCAGATGATACAGCTCTCGTTCCTCTTCCTCTTCTGAAATTCTGAAGTGGCCAACATGAACCAAAGATACCATGTGCCATACAGGTGTCTAGCTCCCACCATTTCTTCCTATTTCTAGCCATTAACTTGGTATCCTTCAAGAGAAATCACTCGCCAGTCTCCTCACTTCAACGGTTGAGACTACTACTAGGAATCTGACAGCACACACCTTCCTGATATGCACTATTTACTGTGCTTAAGGTATATAAAGAAAAAAAAAAAAAATCTAAATTTTTTCAGTTAAACACATTTATAAGGGGTATTTGAGAAATATTGTGTGCAAGGGGAGGTGTTCTGGCATTTCTCCACAGAAGACAAAACAACTGCACTTTCACTAATGTTGCTAAAACCAGCTACTCTCAAAGAAGCTGTGATTCTTCCCTTTGTTCTGCCCCCACTATGCAGTCACTGGGCAAATTCATTTGACTGGTTCAGTGACATAACACCCAGCAATATTCATTTCGTTAACATTAGTTTTTACACATATTAGGAAGCAAGAATACTTCACTGTAAAGCCACACAACCACCAAATTCAAGGCAACTTAACTATCAGATGTACATAGTTCGGAACTAAGTTAAGAGGAAGATGCAGTAGCCACCTCATCTGACAATGGACCATAATGACTCTTGGTCTCCAAAATTAAATTATCAACAGTGCCACCTGTGTGAGTTCTCTAGACACAGTCTATTAAACTCCAACCTACTACCCTTATTTGAACATTTCACATTAAAAATATTCTGACAAGTAGACTTCTTAAGCAAGTCTAATCTTCATTCCTTGAGAAAGGAATAACAAGTTTGAGATGATTATCCTCTTGACAATCTCTTCAGCTACGGAGATGCTTTCAAGGAGATGATGATCATTTTTCTAGACTGGGTAGTACTTAGAACTTTTCTTCTCATTTCCTCAAAATATTCTGTGCTCTCCAACTATCAACCTGTGTCTTGTATGTCACTTACACAGCACAAAGGACAACTAAAATTTTTTACCTCTGTAACAACACAGTGAAACCCTAATTTTCTTAATATATATTTGTGTATACATACACACACATTTTTCAAGAAAATGCAGAACTGTGCATAAATACATAATTCTGCAAAGGTTAACGACAGTGTGGACTACAAACAAAACTCACTTGAGACAGGAAAGATTCTTTTGGTAAGGATAATGGCTACAGTAGGACAGAGCATTTTAGAGTACTAGGCTATCACAGTCTTTCAAATGAAATGCCTTACAGTTTTTTTAAATTTGTCTCCTCCCTTTATAGAAACAATGATCAGTAATACCTTTAGCCTTCATTGGGAACTGTTTCTCCTCACACCACTTTCAAGGTGAACTTCTCTTACTGTCTGCAACCCTTACTAGTCCTGAATAAATAGAATAGATGTGTAAGAAAAAGGTTTAAATAAAAAAGTTATCTTCTTGACAATAAGAACTCCCCTGGTACTTAAACACCTTCTCCTCCTGCACTTAAAAGACTTTTCAAAGCTCCTACAACATAAAATAATATAGGAATAAATGTTTTCCATTTGGGCAGCAACAGACCTGGGGATTACAAACATTAAAAAAAAATAAAATAAAAGCATTTCAAGTAGGATCCCTCCCAACTTTTTTCCTCCTGAACTGTTTTTTCACCTTGCACTGTCCCCTATCTGTTTGAATAGTTTGTTGCCCAAGTTCCTATTTTTATATCTCTTTCAGCTAGCATGAGGCACCTACGCCCGTAACATGACTCAAACACTTCAGAAGCAGAAGCAAATAAGTTTAAAATGGTAAAAAAAAGAGAGACAATCGTACCAATGCTTCTCATGCAGAAGCAGAAAGAAAAATGAAAACACAGGAGTACTGAGTTGATGGGTCAATGCATTTTAGTAGCGTTTAATAGCAAACCTTCCATCTCAAAAATGAAAGCCATCACTGACAAACTGACACAATTGAATTAGTTCAACTTACACGTAGGAACACAGGAGTTCAACAAGTGTCCCAGATGACTGGGACCAGTGCCCTCTTATTACAAGCTACCACATACACTAATCTTTTCGTGGACTCTTATGATCTGAGGGTCTAAAGTTACTGTGGTATTTTCCAGAATATTTTTTTATTCTTATGACATTTTACACAGCTTATGGAAGAGTAGCTGGCTAATGAGAGCGCCATACTGACTGAAGCTTACAGGTATGGTAATGGCATATTCTTACATGCCTTCATCTTCAAAGCAGGCTGTAATCTCTCCAGATTAAGGAACGTTTTTTCGTTAACTGGTTCTACAAAGCTTAGCACAACAGTAAGTCAAATTATTCTTGAGGACTATAGGTCCTAATTAGGAATAATTTTTTATAAAAGCATGTATACAGTACATCAGCACAACCTATTTAAATGCAACAGCATCAGCAACTTAAGGACAGAGCCAGAAAATGTCTTACTAGCTACTGAGGAAAATGAACGCTGTTCGTAATTCTTCATGCTGAAGAATGAAATGGACTACCCACCAGTAATTTTACTTCAGAAATGCATTACTCAGGCTTATTCTGTAAACAAAATTGCCTCTGTAACAGCCATAGATCTGCACACATTCTCCTCTTCCCATTCCTCCCGTCCTGTATTTTTTGCATAGGGAGTGTGCACGAACACATCACTAGCGGCAACTACAAAACTAAGCTCTCTACAAGAAACAAAGGTCAGCATATCCAGAGTGCAAATGAGAGCTCCACCCTAGGAAAGCCACATTCACGATCATGCCTGCTTTGCCAGGCTACGTGCAATAAAGTCCACTTGTTCAAAGCTGACTGTTTTGTCTGCAAGAAACAGCTACTGATTCTACTCAACTTCAAAATCCCAACAGCACACAGGCTCCAGGATAGAGAAATGATGAACATGCACACGGAAATGACACCTCAAAGAAACGAGCTGTTGTTAAGTACCCCTCCTAACTACCTGCACATCAGTCTACAGGCATAGTCAGTAGCTCTCCACACCCACAGTTCAGAGTGTGTTTCCAATTTCTTCATTACACAGTAATTACTATAAGATTGCATCCAAGGACAGCATAGTGCTTGCTATTAGATGTGTTTAGAAACGAATATTCTACAGATGTCCAGAATGGTGGCATTCTTTAATAATGTCAGAGTTAAAAGTGTATCGCAACTTAAGCTCTGCCTTAGCAGTCCCGCAACACGTTTTCAAATTACGAGCATCCACTGAGACCATCTCCAAGATCACTGTATGCTCTGATCTTCCAGCTAGCAGCACAAAGAGACACAGGGATCATCTAAAGTAAATAGTCCCAAGCAAGCTGGACGATCCCTATTGTATCCAACTTACAAAAAGCTACGCAATGCAAGAATAATATAGGAAAGCTAGCTTTTTAACCAAAATCAGAAGCAGGCTGAATCTTAGTTTAAGTCAAAACTTAGACTATGTCCCAAAAGAAAACTTCTAATACAAAGAAGAAAAAAAAAAACAAACACCAACCCAAAAAACTGAAACCCCCATGCAGGCTGTCATTCTCCCTGCAGAAGTGGGAGCAATCATGAAATTCATCTTGCAAAAGAACAGAAGTAGCAAGCTGGCTGCCACGGTCTCTGAACGTTAACATCAACTGCCAGTTTTCTACTCCATTACTGATGAGGATCCCTCAGAGACTGCAGCTTTCTCACCAAATCCAGGAGAAACATTGACTTTAGCAAAGTGCAAGGAGAGAAGCCTGGGAAACCATACGAAAGATGGTGTACTGAAATGGAAGCAACAAGTAACACAATACTCCTCAAGATGCAGTACCAACCTAAGAGCTTCTCTTTGAAAAGGGGACACTAATGGACAACAAGAACCCTAATGTACTTGGAAACTGAAGTCCGTTAGGTTAAAGTCTTCCTGCTCATCAACAATGAAAGCCTGTTTTAGTAAAACAAAACATTAAGAACCAGAAATCTACTCTTAATAAATCTACTATCAGAAATACTCTAACTTCTGCCTGCACAGAATCCAGGAACCTGGTAAAGCTTTTAGGAATCCTCACTAATAGTAATGCCCATCTGGCTACCTAAACTGCCAGATTCAAGCTGGGCACGTAATTCACTCACAGTGCATCCTACCTCACACTGCTTTTCGTACAGGCTCTTTACAGTACCAAAGAAACAACATCCAAGCAAATTCTTACAGAAGAAAACATAGAAAAATGCAACACACATCCTACATAGAACAGACACAGATTTTACTATAATCTCTGGGGCTGAGAAAGAGACACCTCAGACTACTTTGAGATCTGAAAGAAATCAGGCAGCATCACTCCACAGCTCATGTTAAGCATGGAGTAAGCAGATGATCCCTCTTGCTAAACTATCTGGTTCCCTAGACTAAATAACCACAGCGTACTTTACATGTTACTTCACAGTTCAAATTAAACTTCTCTATTGATTGATATGAAAGGGCTATCATCAGCCAAACATGACTGCCCTGAAAAAAGTTACCTATTCTTGAGCCATATTAAATCTGTACTTGCACACAGGCAGGCATACTGACATCTCTTGGGCTGCAGAAACATCCAGCCCTCCTGTGACTACCATTGAGAGCCTTCTTAAATGGAAGGCCTTCATTACAAACGACTTCAACAGGAAAACACAGCATTTCTTTGTAAATCAGTAAGTCTTTCCACTACTTCAGGGAAGAGGTAACCATCACGAAGCTAACAGAGTGAGAGAACTGTCTCCCTGAAACTAAGTAGAGGGAAACCACAACAACAAAATCAACTCAGCTATCCTGTTCCCGACAAAATCAAGGAGGGATATGTAGTACCTCCTACCTGTAGCAGTCACAGCTGGTAGGAGAGCTCTGTTTAGCTGTAAGGTAGTTACCCCTTTGAAATTACTGTAACTAAGCTCTTGCCCAGCAAGGTTAATTTCTCTCAATCATACCCTCTGCTAGAAGAGCTCTGCTGTATTTTTGCCCTTCAAATTCACTCTAACTACACTATTTAAACAAGAAGTGGAAAGAAGAGAGGAACAAATGGAAACTCAGCCCCTCAGAGGACATACACTCTCATGAAATGAAGGATTAGAAGAAATTGTGTTTTACCAAACCTAAAACTGCAAAACAAAAGTGTTTAAGTTTTGCACAAGACTTGCAGTATGTAAATCTAGCAGCACCACTGCTAAAACCAGCTTTCTCACTACAGGGAAGGACAAGTCCTGCTTCATCTTTTAAGAACAACTGTTCTTAGAAGAGCATACTGACCTAGAAGTTACCTTGTTGAGAAAGAACTAATGACTGACTGGATTCTTCACTTGAAGGGACAGTCAAATGTTTCGAGCTAGAAAACCAAAGCCAGACGAGCATCAGATCTGTTGATGCTGTTCTAATTACTTCCAAGGAATCAGGCATGAAATATACAAGCAAGCCAGTACAGACCCAACCTTCTCGATGCCCAGCCACAGGGCTACACAGAACCACTGGCTACAGCAGCACTACCCCTCACTGGAACTGGTGGAGTGAGGGTAAACATATTTCTGAACACATTCAGGACGAAAATTCTTAATTAGTTCTTCATGCTCTTTAACATATTTTCTTACCACTAGCAAAACACTTCAAAGTAGAGAGCAGTGTTCTCCAGTATAAATTAGTAAGGCAATTAAGGCTAAATGTGAACTTTCCTGACAACCACAGTCCAAGAAAAAACTACTGAGGTGAAGCTGCACTTTTGGACAAAATTCTCAGCTACACAGTTCTAAGACAGATGGTGCCAAACAACACAGAACTCAGTTCTGAATCTATGACTTCCCATGTGACAGCTAAGAAAGGAAAGAAAAGAACAGTTTCAGGCTTTCATCTGAGTCAAGAGGTGGACCTGTGTGTTTTGGAGACAGTGAGGCCAGCTCTAGAGGACTTTGCTCCAAGAATGGAGCCTAAGATGATGGAAGATCTGGCCCTGACATGGGGTTACACAGACTTCCAGTATCTCCTACATAAACACTGCTATTAGCATTACTGGTTCCAGCCATCAAGAGGAAACAAAAAAACAAGGGTGCTGTTTGAACTTTTTTGAGGGGGGCAGACCAAGTCTGCCACAACACATGGTACTGTAAGGTATATTTACTATTCATTGCAATGAAGCCTCAGATCAGAGTCAAGCGGCTGGAGCAGACCAACTCAATGCACTACAGGTGACCTGTGCCTCAGCTATAACCTTCTTTTTGGTGATTTTTTTTCCAAACTGCAAGAATATAACGGGCAGAGAGGGAGAACCAGTCTGGAAACTGAGCATCACTGACAATTTGAGAAGTTGTGGATGTGTGTCCACCTCTGACACATAGTCCTTCCAATGTATTCAAGTAATTTTGATGGCTTTACAGGCACCAGGCTTATGTCATCCATTCGTAAGCCATTTTTACTATGTTTCAGGTAAGCGTTTTCATGTCTTGTAAGAATATACCTATTGTAGGCGAAGCAGAACTGAAATTATGCCATCCAAGAGAACCATAATCTTTAGGAGACAAAAAAGAGCTTCTCCAAAACAACACAGCAAGGACAGACTAGAGAACAGCAAGTACATCTGGCAGCAAAATGCACAGCGCAAAGCTAAAAAGCAGAACACCCAGAACAGGTTAACTGTGCAGAAGCAGATAGCACTAACAAGTAAAATATGAACCCTGAAGAACAGGAGTGAAGAGAAATCAGATGAAACAATTTCTGGAGCAAAGAACAACTGTGTGGCAAAGCACACCATGACCTCCCTATTTATCCACATCAAGCATACAGGTGGCAGGACATGTGTGATCTACAGACACCAAAGCAGTAAACACTAATATATGAAAACAAAGTGATATTAGTGCAGACATAGCTACCACACGAATATGCATGTTATAGAATCAGAATGGTAAGGGTTGGAAGGGACCTTGAAGATTATCTAGTGCCAACGCCCCTGCCATGAGCAGGGACATCTTCCACTAGACCAGGTTGCTCAGAGCTCCATCCAGCCTGGCCTTGAACACTGCCAGGGAGGGGGCAGCCACAGTTTCTCTGGGCAACCTGTGCCAGTGTTTCACCACCCGCATGGTGAAGAATTTCTTCCTAATATCTGATCTAAATCTGCCCTCTTTTAGTTTACAGCCATTCCCCCTTGTCCTATCACTACACACCCTTGTGAAAAGTCCCTCTCCATCCT
>Ga0065711_1007507_pt1 | contig 18462 bp, 13 predicted proteins | sample Hoacrofraction12_FD_59098 | JGI IMG/M metagenome (GOLD analysis project Ga0065711, IMG submission 59098) | Hoatzin crop microbial communities from Cojedes, Venezuela - Epithelial fraction 12 v2 (version 2) | ecosystem: Host-associated > Birds > Digestive system > Esophagus > Crop | place...
TTTGTAAAATGCAGAGCAGGCCTGCCGGCAGAGCAAGCGGCTGCGCTGTGGAAGATGGATGTGAATTGGGTTGTCTTTGACTTGCCCCAGGGTTTGCCCCGCTGTCTCCTGGCTAAGGGCCCAGGTCAGCCATCGAGCCAGTGGGCAGTACCTTAAAGGTGGGATTCAGGAGCGGAGCTAGCAATGTGGACCCAAGAGTTAATCCAGCTGTATTCCAGTTCATGCGAGTAAAACAAGGAGCAGGAAAGCATTTTGCTGCAGATACCCTGCGGTATTAATGGAGTTCAGAGATACGCACAGAATTTGCACCTCTGGGCCACAACTAAATTAACCTTGGTTCTGAGCATGTCCCTCCTCAGCAAATAGCAGCTTCTTCATATTTCTCTACTGAAGCTTGAGGTTTAATCTCTTTCACTGAATTTAGTACAAAAGTGGTCAAAATACCAGGTGCTTCAGCAGCAGATGCTGTCAAAACCAGGACTTTTGACTATTTGCCTTCTGGCTCTACCCATCATTTGCAGGGGCAGAGGGAGGTCTGCTAAACTTTTTCCATTTCCCCTCTAGAAGACAGGCGGATTTTTCATTGCCTTGTGCTTTGTTAGTTCATTTTATTCCTGGTTGTCCATGCTGTTCAATAATAATTTGCAAAGGCTAGGGTTAGCGGTATTAATTCATTCTGCACAAATAATCTTACCTACATTAGAAATCTAGAAGTTCTGAGCAGCGACAGGCGCTCTCTGTGCTCCCTGGAAGAGAGGCACCCCACGCAAGTCTCCATCCCGCCTCCCTTGGGCACCTGCTTTAGCAGGAGATGAATCACTTGCTTTTCCTCTCCTTTGAGTAGAAAGAACCTGGATGACTCACAGACACTAGCAAAGTGCTGAAATGTTAGGTATCCTGGTGAAGCTCATCCCTGAAAGCTCCTTCAGAAACAGGTATTTTCCAAGACCAGCTCGATGGGCTTCTTTTGGAGGAGAACCAAGGAGGGTATTTCCCACTGCAGGTGTCAGGGTCAGGGCATCTCTGGGCTGTCCCCACCAGGCCTGGCCTCAGCCATGAGTAGCATGAAGCTGTGGTTGTGCACTGCAGCGTAAGCTGTGAGCCCTGGGTTACAACGGCCTCATGCCTGAGTCTGGTACGGATCCAGCACAACCCCAGCAGCTGAAACATAAAATCCCTTTCTAGTCCTAAGGAAGGCTTACATGTGCCTCCTGGATTGCATGGGTGGGTAGAAGGACTCCTGCGTTGCTGCAGTATTTCTATCTCTTCAGCCCCTTCTTGTAAACTCTTCTTCAGGAGGCAGCAGAAACCATTTTGTTTCTAACAAAGGAAATATGAGGCTGTGGTTGCCACACAGGTAGCCCCATTTCAGCAATGCTTTTAGACATGTTTCAATCTCGCTGATGCTGCAGGCCCAACACAGGTGTCTAAGGGGCAGCGGGAGGCAGCGGTTCCTGCTGTGGGGCTGATGGAGCGGGGCAGGCTGTGCTGGCCTCCTTGGGTGCCTTGCTGCTGGTACAGAATTAGCTAGCTGTGAAAAGGTGTTTCCAGCCCCACGCTGTGTTTCCATCATGGCATTTGTCCTGGATGCCTTCAACTCGCTGAAACGCCAAAGATCTCCCAGACGCATCCGTTCTTACTGGTTATGTCCTTTTAGGTGTAGGTATATTCTGCTGAAACTGCCTGCTCTTTGTACGATTTCTGCTCCTGTGCTTCTCCTTAAAATAAAGTCCTTTCTCTTACAAATATAGTTAAGATAATTGGTCCTTTTACAGCCCACACTTACCTTAAAGATTTTAGTTAAGAGCTCTGAAGAAGCATTTCAACATCCAACACAACAGGAGGACTCAGTGCTGCTGCTGGGATGTGCAAGCCCTCCTGGACCTGTTGCAGGCTCCTCAGCTCAATGAGAAGAACTCTGGGCCAGGCTCCTCAGCTTCTTCCCGGGCCTGAAATAGAACTCCAGCACAGATGAACTAGTGTATTTCCAGACAGCTGTGCGGCTTAATAAATAAATTGATATTGGCCATGGAAGGTTACACGCTCTGTGCTTGTCTGCCTCACGCTCGTTGTTACTTTTCCTTCATTTGGCTTTGGAACAGCCGTCATTCTGCTTGAGTAGCTCCCAGCTGATGGGAAAGGCAGCAAGCTGCTTCTAATGGAAACACAGCGGCCTGTGTCTGGAAGGGGGTTGTTGGAAGCGAGTTTAAAATATAACAAATGAATTTAAGAGATGGAAGACATGATTTACATTTCATTGTAAAGATGGTCCCCGTGCAGCTGTGCACAGAGCCGTGCCGAGGTGTTGTTGAATGTCGGCACTTTGGGAGAGCTGGCTGAGAATTTCCCCTTCAAGCAATTTTCTTAAGAGAAGATGCAGTTCCCAGAAAATAAAATAATTTCCCAGAAGTTCATTTTTATTATGAAAAATAAAAATGACATATTTTACAGTCATTTTGGCCTAAATATTAGCACTTTTGCCAAAATGGCCCAAGGCATTTAATATCGCATTAGTATTAGCCAGAACTCCCTTCTTGCTGCGCAACGCCCTGCTGAACCATGGCTCGGACTCCCTGTGCTCAGCTGCTTGAAGGCTGGTGTGCTCCTCAGCTACGGGCTGCTTTCTGGCCAGCGTCTGTCGTTTGTTCTAGGGCTGAGACCCGTGGCAGGTCAGGAGCCGTGGGGCCCTGGAGGTTTTGATGCTGTCTCTGACCGCGCTTTTGTGTGCTGAGCAAGCATGGCCGGGAGGCTGCACACTTAGGCAGGTGGAAAAGCAGCAGGATCAGGCTCAAAACTAGACTAATCAGATATTTAAAATTTGCCAGTGAGTTGGGTTACTAATATTTTCTTCTGTTCAAAGCAATACCCTTGGAGGATGTACTCACTACAGCGCAAAATCTGTTGCACCAGATTAGCAGCATCATTTCAAGAGAAAGCAGGCTTGGGAAAGGATGTCTTTTCAGGGGGGGTACAAAAGCAATCTGCAGTCCCTCAGGAAAATGAAATTAATTCATTTCAACTTGTAAAAAAAAAAAAAAAAATTGGATTTCGATTTCTGAGGTGTTTTGCTTAGTTTATCCTGGCCACAGTACTCCGTTTGCCTCTGCCCTGCAACTCAGGATTCGCTGTCTATAATCTCTCTGTCATACTGATCACACTGATTTACACCTCTGCTGCTCCCATCCAGTTTATCTCCCTTGCGACCAAGGAGGCCATTCTTTTCTGATGTTTTGACTTTTTTATTATTGGAATTTATCTTGGAACTGTGACTGTGGTACAGAGCGTGCTCGCTGCCTCTCCGAAGGCAGGGCACGGCCGCTCTGCAGCTGCCCGCTGCTCCGGGAGGAGGAGAGCGCGTCCTCTCCCTGCCCCGGGGACCCGGCTGGCACGCCAAGCACAGTTAGGGACTGCTTCACTGCCTGTGAAACTCTGTTTCCACCAAATTAGTAGAGCTTTAGAAGGCAAAACACGAAGACGAAAGCATTTTTCTTATCGTGGCAGATCAAGATGTTGTTTCCAGCCTCATAATGCTCTAGATGACATTTCTAATGAAAACTTTTTAATCTCTGTGGCAGCCTAAATGCACCTGGTAGACTATATATGCTGCCTCTGGCTTGTGTAGATAAAATGGTTTTACTGTTACCATCAATAATTCTCTCTGTTTCCACTAAAAGCTCTTCAGCATTATTCACAGGAACTGAAATACAGCCCCAGATGCAGCACCAGTTGCTACGAACGGGAGCAGATGTGGCACGTGGGAGCCGAGCTCTGGCTCTGTGGGGACAGCTTTCGGTGTCCCCGGGGAGTGAGAGCTGCTCTCGAGGGATGCGGAGGAGAAGGAGGAGCTGCGTCCCACATCCAGGGAGGCAGGGACTGCTGAAGCGGGGATTGTCCTCTACCTCTCCCAGCTCTACAGAATTCAGTCTTTTGCGGAGTCAGCTGAGCTGGCAGCAGAGATGGAGAAAGCGCAGCTTGGGGAAAATGCACCCGATAATGCTCAAAAAGGCTCCTGATGCTTCTAAATGCTTCCAACTCAGGCACTACTATTTTTTTAGCTACTTTTGCACTTGAAAAGCACAGAACGGTTGGTGAGGTTTCTAAGTTACAAGGATCCTGCTTCTTGCATTTCACTGTGAAAATGGGGATTTAGTCACGTCTGAAAATGCTCTTGGTAAAATCATAGAAAAATATACCGGGAAGGGGAGAGCCCTGCCCCCAGGCGTAGGGACATACCTCTGTCAGGGGGTATGGAGTTACCCGTACGTGGCTTTAGGTAGTGAAATCCCTGCACAAACCTGCAGTCAAGTCTCTTGTCAGAAGAGCAGCAAGGATTTGGGAGCCTGAGTGTCCCTGACAAACTCTGGGACTTGGGACTTAGCCTCTGGATGCCTTATTCCCTTGGGATACCAGACGTAAGGACCTGTAAAATGCCCTGTCTGTGCTCCAGTTTCTCTGTGGTAGGGAGAGCCCCCGGCGCAAGGGATGTGACAGGGCTGTGGGATTTCCTTCACCCGGGAGGGTCAGCGTGGGGCACCCAGAGCAGCAAGGTTCCGGGTTTCCAGGGCTTCTCCGGGCCCTGGACGTCTCTTTGTGCAGCAGAGCAAGAGCCAGCAGCGGGACACACAATAGTTGTGCTTTCATTTACATGTTGCCATAAAATTGGCATGCCTAGCTTTGCAGAAGTTATCGTTCTTTCATTTTAAAAGAGAAATTTAAAAAGGTTGAGAACAAACCAGAAAGCTCAAAACAGGGCTGGGGCTACCATGTAGCCCACACACCTCTGTGGTGGTCCCTTGTGCACGTGCCTGTGTTGGACATGTCGTGATACAGACCGTGCGTGGTGGCTGAGCGTGATGTTCATCTGGCTTACTCAGGGCACAGGTCCCCTGTCCTTCTGTGCCCGACAACCCTGCAGACTGGGCTAAAACCTCAGACAAAATAGGAGGCAAAATGCGACGCTTTTTTCCTGCCTTCCTTTTGAATAGTTACTGTTCTGATTTTTCCTCCCTTATTTTTTCCTTTTTTTTTTTTTTGTGCTTAAATGGAGAGGGTTGCAAATCATGCCTTAGGCTCCACTGTTTCCGAAAGCAATTACAAAGGATGAAAAAACCACTCCAAAAAGGGAAGACCTAAATGAAAACCACAAAATAAATGCAGAGGGGAAAAACTGGGTAAAGAGAGAAACATGCACCAGCCAATTATTGAAAAGCCTCTGAATCTGAAAAAGGACAGTCTTTGATGCAAGAAAAGACGTGTTGTTTGATATCGTTTGATTCACTGCCGTTCCAAACTGCTAATTAGCACGCAGTAATAGGGCAGCGCTCCTCAGAACTTACCCCCACCTTTCGTTTCCTACTTTTTCTGTTAGGCTGTCCTGTGTAAAGGAGTCTGTTTAGCTGAAGGGCTGCGTGCCTCCTCACTGCTGTCTACAGAGCCTTGTGAGACCTTCTCCCCATAATGATCACTTCTCAGCTAATAATACTGTGTGGGTTTAGATCTGTTGCTATTCCCTAATCTGAAGCAACAATCGTTTCTGTGCATAAAGCGATGTGCTGTCCATTTTGTTGATGGTGGATCAGTTCTGTCTATGGGTAAAAAGAGCTTCAGCACAGCCCATTTCTTTCCAAGCAGCTTGACTTGTTACAAAGATGCTGTAGAAGCCATGAACTCTGCTGTTAATCGGAATTGAAATGGGAGCGTACGGGGTAACATCTTCCTCCGGAGTTCAAAGCTGTGATGTTTCCCTCCGCAGGCACACGCTGCCAGCCCAGCGTCTCTGCCTGCAGCTGGGAGGGCTGGCTGCACCTCGGGGTTAGAGGTGTCCTCAGTAAAGGGCTCCCAGAACGAGCCCTTGCTTTTGAGGGACCAACACCACGTACTTATTGCTCCTACAAAAGGAATATTTCCAATATTGTGTGCTTGTAGCTCCTGTCGTTGAATCGTTAACTCCTAACGCAGGTGCTCACGGGCTGGTGGGAGGTGGGGTGCAGGTGTCTGTGCTCCCCGATCCCCTGCACCACATATGGGGTTTGATTGTCCAGGAGATGTGGGCGGGATGAGGAAACCTGGTTTGGGCACCTCGAGAAGCCGAGGCTTTGCTGAGCGCGCCGCGAGGCTGACGCTGGCAGTCTGAGCAGGCGACAGTCGCGGTGTGAGATGGTGTTCCTCCCAGGCAGATGTAAACACAGAGCAGATTTTTCGTGATGAATGAACCTAAACATACCGAACCCTGCAGACGCTGAGTGAATCAGTGTGTCCTTCGGTGAGCGCACGCAGGAAGCAAAGGCGTGACGTGCGACCGACGCTGTGCGCATCGTGTACGGGGTCCGTCTCTCCGCATCTCCCACGCGTGTTGCCATGCCCTGGGCTGACCAGCTGTTACTGAATCCAGGATTCCTGTTGCCTGGATACACTCAGATAAAAGTTGGATCCAACCAGAGAAATCCACGTATTTGTGTGCTGTGATGACAGTCACAGCTCCTCTCCTGTGTTTATCACCCTTCTGGGTTTGTCTCCCAAGAACAAAGTCTCAACTTTTCGCACTGTCCCTCAAGATGACGGGCGTTTCCAGACACCTCGTCCCACGGCAAGCGCAGGGCTGTCCCGCGCAGGGCTCTCGGCTCTCACGTCCTCTGCTTTAGCAGAAAAAATGGGGTCAGCTCCCTACTTCCCACCTTGAAGTTTTGTGTTTGAAGGGAAAGATTTTGATCTGGAGTTTGGCGGCTGCCGGGCAGGCGGCACAGGACACGGCCCCGGCCCCGGCAAGCACCGGCACTCCCTGCCCTCCCATCGGATCCCAACCTCCCCAACTTCCACAACTCCTAGCGCTCTATAAATATACGACGTGACAAAGAAATGCATTTTTAATGCATTTGCTATTCTATATTCTGTACATCACAAACACCTTTAAAAATTGAAAGCAGTGATACCAAAATGAGAGAAAGTTGCCAAAGTACAAAGAGCTCACCAGTGTTTTCTGTCATGAGTTTAATATTTCTCTGAGATATTTCAGTTCCTGTGAAGTAAAACGCTACCGTCCCTTCCCTTCCCTGCCTGCCGTTACTCCTTTCCAAGAATGAGCCTATAATTCAGTTATTGAATAATAACTGTCACATTTCCTGAGAGGAAGAAACTTATTTATGGCTTTGCCCCTGGGCAGGAGGAAGCGAGGAGCTGCTGACAAAGACCCAGATAGCTATTTATGTCCAATTTCATTTTAGGGAAGGAGCATCTTGACTTGCTTTTGTGATCTCCGAAGTGGTGCAGGCAGTGAGGGGTGTGGGCTGAGAGCTCTCGGGGGACATTCGCAAGCCGCAGGTCGTGCCCACTGGAGCGCCGGCTCCTGTCCTCTCCTGCTTTGGCCAAGACAAACCAATTAGCTGGGGCTGCCGCTGGGCGCCAGCACTCGAGTTTAAGGACCCAGACTTTATTGGTGAGGGGAATGGCAGTCAGCTGGTGAGTAGGGCTTGTGCTGGGGTGCCTTGGATGAAGGATGTCCTTAGAGCTCCATCAAACAGACGGAGATTTGGTCATGGCACTGTCTGCTTCATCTGCAAAGCAATCAGGGATCATATCCTCTCTCTAATATTCAGAGGCTTACCAGAAACTTTGCAGACCTAAAGTGAGCTTTAATGTTTCGCTGACTAATTACAAACAGGGGTGAGTCACAAGTGGTTTTGCATCAGTGGAAGCTTCGGCAAGAAATAATCTGGTAGGGTCAGACTCTCCCCGTCTTCACATACATTTCCTGGATAAAATCAGGTATTTATAGATGTGTTTCCCATTGAAGGTGCTTGGAAGTGGCTCAAGGACTTGATCTGCCCTGGTGCTTAATATTTTGCTGGTCTAAGGTGGCCCACTGGCACTGTGTGACTGAGCTCCCTGCCAAGGATGAGAGAGCACAAAAGGCATAAATCACTTCTTGGGGAGGCTTTAACACACTCCTCTTTAGCACAAAGCTTGAAGGGTGATTCAGACACCTGATGGATTTTGTCTCTCTGGCTGAGTTATTGCTGGGGAGATGAGGGATTTTAGAATCTCGATCTTCCCACCAGTGGTGGGGCAGGTTGTCCCCTGTGCAGGGCTCGGTAGCCTGCAGGCTGCTCTCACAGCCAGGGCAGATGGCCCGAGGTTGCCGTCTCAGCTCCGTACTCTGGCAGTGAAGTCCAGTGAAGTTAGTTCTATGTCCACTCTCTGCCAAAATTCAGGATTATCACAAAGATCCAATCTACTTTATAGAGCTTTAAAATAACTTTCTTGGTATGTTGCTATTAAAGTCTGTACATCTTCCCTCAGGGACACCATAAATAAGCATAATAATAATTAGAAATATCCCAAGGGAAAAGCCAGGACAGGAGATCTGCAGCATGTGCCAAGGACTACAGTAAGATTAAAACGTTCTGGAGAAAGAGCTCACCAGCAAGAATAGTGGCAGTTGCCAATTAATTTAGCTGACAATGACTTCTCCATAGCCAACACAGACAAGTATTAAAAGCAGTTGATCACTGCTGTCCTCTCTTGCTCAATGATGCAGGGGAACAAGGAAAACGCTGCTACCAGAAAGGGACTGGATACGTAGCTCCAGGCCATGTGTCCCTTGGAAAAACGTTATCAGTTAAATGAAGACTCTACCAGGGACTGTAACAGTGTCAGTACTTAAATATTTGGATAAGCAAGAATACATCTCTTAGCTTCTGCTTCTCTGCAGTGGTGTGCTCAGTGGAGACACTGAAATTTGTGCTCCCATAGCTGATCAGTGGGAGCTGGATGGTCCATGCCTGGAATTTCCCATTGACGTCGTGCAAAATGTGTTTAATTCTAACCCTCTCCAGAAGAAATCCTACTGTTATGTTGTGTTGATTCTACTTTCACTTACCTCTCGGGAGAGGTAAATAACAACTTATTTTTTCTTCTATTAACGTGTAAGACAAAGTGTGAACTGAGCCTCAGTACAGATAAAGTCTGTTGTAGAGCATCTACTGAAGTACTGAAGTACCCACCAGAGGCTGGTGGTCGCTGGTACGAATGCCTCCCCACAGGGTCCCAGCAACCAAGCATGGCTTTTTCCACTGTTGGTCACCGAGTCTGCCTTTGGGGTTAACATGCAGGTGCCATTACTGTCGCAGTCCCAGGAATAAGCCCAGTTCCTCACCTGTTGTCCTTCCGAGATTGAATCATCTCTTTCATGGTGGAGATTTGAGCAATGAGCTGATCATTTTTAAAGACACTTTCTCTTTTGATAACAGCATTTTTCCTTTTTCCTTAGGCCCTAGTTTTGTTGGCAGTAGTATTTCTGCATTTGGAGAATTCACCCACTTTGAAATGAACTTACTAAGCAATATAGTCCCATTCTCCTGACTAAAATAGTCTTGGGAAATTTCTCTATAGCTTAAGAGGAATTTTTGTGGCACTGGAACCTCAGAGTTCCTGGAGCAATTGTAGAAGTTTTTGGAAATCTGTGCAATTTAATTCTTTGATTGCACAGTGTTCAAGGCCTGTCTGTTGAGATTCAGCTGTAGGATGTGTTTTACTTGTTTATGAACACAATAACTAATGCAACAGTATCAGTGTTAATAGATCGGTATTAATTTAAAGCAAATGTGTAACCAAGGTTAAAAGTATTCTGCAGCTGTGCCAGATAATTCTGAGGAAAAGAAAACACCAGAAGAGAAATCTCTTTAAAAATTCAGCTCTCAGGATTTGGTTCTCTTTATTTTGCTTGAAAAACTTACCTCTGGTGGCAGGGCCGTGCTCGCTTGGGGCAATCGGCTCTCGAAGAGCCGTGGGGTAAACGTGGCGTAGAAGCCGTCCTCCAGCCGCAATGGGGTTGCTTCCCTCTGTTGGTCTCTCTTTGGGTTAGTGGAGGATTTATACAAGAAGAGAGTGTTACCAGGTCCTTTATGTAACGGTGCAGCTCTGAGTAGCGTGTTGAGAGGCTGGACCCCTTTCTAAGAAGCTAAAGGCTAGTTAGCAGCCTGGGCTCGTGTTGCCTTCTTACGCCTTGTGAAGGCAAAGCGCTGCAGCACATCACTGCAGTGTGAGTAGGGATGGACTCGGACTCTGGGTGTGAGGTTGCTGGGCTTATCCCTCGACTCTTGTAATGGTGAATGGCTGGCCCTGCTGCGCTTCACAGGAACTGTCTGCTCAAAATAGAAAGAGGGATGGAGCAGTAGGCTTTACGTAGACCTGTGCGCAGAGCGGAACAGATCTGAGCTAAAAAGACGCAAATAGCTAAGAGGTTTGGGCATTGCCGCGTTACCGGTCTCCGTCTGGCCAGGACCACCATGCAGCGACTGGGGATGACTGGGAGATGGAGGGCTCAGCCTTGCCTGTAGAAAGCAGGTGCTGAGCTCAGAAGTGTGAATTTGCGTCCAAGAGCAGAAAGGATGTAAAGGCTGGGTTGTGCTTATACACCAGCTCATTTCGAAAGCACTTAAAAAAAAAAAAAGGAGCTAGATCCTTGTGTCTGGCGTCTTCTCTTGACCACTTTGGGAGCTTCCCAGGTACCTTGCTAGTGGGAAACATAAAGTCAAATTTAGTACTTGAAGCATGCAGGTCTTTAATAGTTCTTGACTCTTGCTGGGAAGAAAGAGGAGGAGGAGAACTGTCACTCAGCTGTGTTTTTTTGTTTTGGCATATAGATAAATTTTTATTTCTCATAACAAATAGATGATGATACTCTGAGATGGTACAGTGTGTGAACATTGACTCTATTCATTATCTTGCTGGTTGAAAGGTGTATGTGAAGTAGAGAAAGAGGGAGATAGAAATGCGTTGCTTGAGATTGCTCCCTCCAGATTGAAGTCGAGTAACTTTGACCCTGCTGCAGGTGCATAGTAGTTGTCCTCCAGAAAGGAGCTTAAATTCTCTTACACCGGTCTGCTGTGACCACGGCGTGTCAGATTCTTAATTCTGATTTATTTAAGGGCAACAAACCTCAGAAGTTTCCATGGGAAATAATGCCACAGATATGCCTCATTCAGCTTGAGAGCTGTGTGGTGGGACCTGATGTTGGGCAGATGCTCAGGTTGAGCTTTGCTGAGCGTCTCAGCCTGCAAAATGAGCTGGAGATGTGATAATAACGGGCTCCTTTGCTCCTGCCAAGAGCAGCTTAGTTCACGAGCGCTACTCCTGAACGCGCGCACACAGTCATTGATGTAATTCTTTAAACTCCCCTGGGTTTTGTTAGCTTTAGGGGAAGGTTTGGTGGTAGGAGGTCACCCTGCCCAACTCCATTGCTCATTTTAAGCACAGTTTCTGCTTTAGTGCACACTTGCACGTGATTTCCCAAAGTCCTCTGAAATTGCACCCTGTGTGTCTCAAATGGAGACTCATCATGTGAATTCTTTTTCTTGTTCAAATCTGCGATGCCGGATTGCCATAACAACATCGCGGCCAGCGTGAAATGTTTTGCATGATAAAAGAAACACAGAAATCCCTACGAACTGATCTGGAGATGCCTCAGTGAGACGTTAACTTGATTAAGCGTTTCTGGGAATTGGGAAAAGAGGCTGGACAAGAGCGCACGATGTGTCTCTTGGGTTGGCCTTTTGATGCTCGCACAGAGTAATGTAAGCAGGTGTCGAATGTTGTGTTGAACCAGCTCCCCACAAAGCAATCTAATAACAGAGACATGTAAACAACAGCATGGTGGCAATAAAAGCAATTATCAGTAAAACGAGTTACACAGAAGAGGCGGAGATGACTCCTGCTATCATTTCTGGGCAATACAAATGAAAGGCCTGCCGAGCGCTGGGGGAGCAGGGTGTGACAGCAGGAGCTTTGCTGCACCCGAGAGCCTGCCCCGGCTCTGGGAGAGGCCACGGGCACGATTGGCACCGTGCCTTGCTCTGAGCACCCGATTTTCAGCCCCTCCCGGTCCCGGCAGTCATACTCCTGTCTCAGTTGCCATCTCCCAGCAGTGTATGGGAAATAGGTGGCCTTGGCTGTGGCAGGGGACGGTGCTGCTGCTTTGGAGCAGAGCGCCAGGGTTTGCGATACGCTGCACGCAGCCTGGCTTTCAAAGGCGCGTGCTGGAGGATTAGAGTTGATCTCTTATAAACGTTGGTATTGCTTCGGAGCCAGCTTATCTTGCTCCTTGGAGTATCTCCTCTATTTGAACGCAGCAAAGGAAGTTGTGGCACGTTGTGACAGTGAGAGCCAAGGGCTAGTGCTGCCTTGTGGCGCTGACTTTCACCAGGCTTAGTCTCAGGGCTGTTAGTCTGGCCCTGGCTACTAATCTGGGGAATGAGTGGAGTTGGGTAAAAAGCCCTGAAAGTGGGGAATGGAAGGTTTGCAGCTTGTGCTTAGGCTTGGCAAGAGCAGCCGAGCTGAAGGCGGTGCCCCTGCCCTGTGAGTGGAGGGAGGCTCGGGCACGGGGGGACCTCGCCAGGGCCACACTCCCCAAGGACAGCAGGAGTTTGTGTGAATGCCGGTACGTGCCGGGAGCGGGGCCTGGGGCACCGCCTGTACCAGCAGGCAACGTAGCCAAGTAGGAAATCCAGCGTAGCAGGTGCCTGTTGTGTAGCGAGAGACTTTGTACGCAGGGCGGTGGCCCCCGGGCGTAGCTGCAGCCAGCTCCGTGCCTCCGGCAGCGCGCGGGAGCGATGGCTCTGCCTGCGGCGCTGCCTGCCAGCGGAGAGGAACCCGGCGGCAGGGCTGGCACGTCTGGGCAAACGCGGCTGCGCTTGTTCCAGAAGAGGCCGGAGGGATCATCAGTCCTGGCTGAAGAAAGAGGGAGGCTCTGGAGGAGGATGAGCCACGCTTCTCACTCCTCGCGTACTTCGTTGCCTTGCCTTCGAGAAAGCGGAAACAGAAGTTGTTTTGTCCACTCTGGGAGCTGGTGTAGGTAATAAACCATGCTCCTCAGTTTACTAACCACACTAGTTCTGGTAGTTTAAACACCAATAGTAAAAAAAAAACTTTTTAAAAAAATGTGCAGACAATTTTTATACCTTTTTAGTTAATTTTACTTTAAAATTAAGGTTACCAAACAATACTAAAAGTGAACGTAGCGTAACAGAGAAGACTTTGCACCACGACAAGCTGCCTTGTCTTCAAAAGACGGTCTTTCAAATGTAGCGGTGTAATATCCAAAGGACTCAGGGTTACACACAGCAAAATTAGTTTCTCGTATCTGAAGACAAATGGGACATTTGTGAGCAAACGCAGAGAAGCTGCTGCTTCTCGCCCCTTCCCCAAGAAACAAAACCTGCTTGCCGGGGCCGGCTGATTGACTGAATTAGACAGCAGTGCAGTTCAGATGAAAGATTATCTGACATTTTAAATATCTGTAAGTTTAATGTAACAGGTAAAGACTGTCTCGCAGGGATATTACATCTATGGAGTCACAGTTTTACGAGGTGATTATAACGCAAGCAATTGACTGCCATGTGGAGTGTGTGCTAAATGATATCTTGAATGATAATGATGGTTCACTTGGCAGCCTGACAGGTCTCTGATCCATTTATAACTGCGCAGAAACTGGAGCGCAGGAGCTGCTGCCAGATGGCACGGGCAATACACGGGGATAAAGCGGCAAAACTCCGCGCCGTGCAGCAAAGCAGCCAGCGCCGGGGACCGGCGAGTCCAGAGCCCCGAGCTCCTGCTGCCGGGTTCCCGGCGGAGTGCTGGCTGGGGCTGCAGCACCCGCGCGCTGTGGGTCTGGCTGCCTGCGGGGTCTGCGTCGGAGCCAAGCAGCACGGTTTGGGCGCTGAAAAAAATATCTGCTAAGGCCTCCTTTAATAGCTGTCGCTGCGTCACTTCTCCCCACCCAAAATCACATTGGCTGCGAGAACATGAGAGACAATGAATTGCATAAATCTTTTTTTCTTTAGCAAATATTTATTTATCGCCTGGTTTTATTAGAGATTTTGTTACTTTCTTTTGTCACTAACTGTTGATTTGGCCAAGTTTTTCAGTAGACAGAAAAATGGAAACTTTATAGCAACCTTGTTACCCGCAATGGGAAAACCACCACACGCTGGCACCTGGAGCAAATGATTTTGTGTGTTGATCTCTGTTTGTTGAGGAGGCAGCTGGAATTTCACGCGGTGTGTTTAGCAAGCGGTGCTCAGCATCGCCTTGGAGATTCTAATTAGGCCCGTTCCTCTTGCGCGACGCGGAGCCCGCTGTCATGGCAGCTTTTCTCTGTAATTATTTTCACGCCTGTCTGTGGATGGTGAGACCTTGTTTTCTTCATTCCTCTCTGCCAGTCGCAAAAGGACGTGGGGCTGTTTCAGCGCAGGGCCGCGGTGTCGGGAGGCGTCCCCGCGAGTGGTGGGTGGGCAGGGAGGGGACAACCATCTCCGAAGGCAGTGGCAGCCCAGTGTGGCCTTGGAGATGTGGGGAGGAAGCCCTGCAAGGTGTTAAGGAGATTGTCTTGGACTCCAGCACCTCCAGGCCTGCTGCTGCTGCTTGCAAAGCATCAGTGCGTGGGTACCGTCCCGTTTCTCCCAGCCTTGGGCTGCGGGGCAGCACCCAGAGGTTCTCAGTGCAATAAATTGCACCCCAAAGCAACAGCAGACACGGCTCGGGGAGCACCGGCTGGGGCTGGCCTCCTCCTGCGCCTCGGACACCGCCGTGGCCTGGGTTCAGCCTGGCTGGGATGTCGGCCTTGCTGATACCCTGCTCCCTTCAGCGGGAGCTGCCTGGGGAGGGCAGGGAGGGTGCCTGGGAGCTGTGCAGGGGTTCATTGCTGGAGGTGGGGAAGGCGCTGGTGCAGGGCTTCGGGGACTGGTGAGAAGAGCACAGCGGGCAAGAATCTGACTCAGAAAAAATCCCGTGATACCAGTCACTGCAGTTACCGTGATGACTTAGGTTTTATTCAAGAGAGAGACAGAGGTGGCCTCTTTAAGCTTTGCAGACAGCCATGCAATAGGCCAGCGCCTGGGAGTGGTGATGCCGTGCCACGCCATGCCCTCTCCTGATGAGTGATCTTCCACAAAGGAAAAAGCCTTGAGTGCTGTCCAGGTGAGATGAAGGGGGGTATCACTAGTACCCAGCTGCGCTCTACTCTCTGTTAGAGCCCCCTCCTCTCACAGGGGATCCATGGCCTGTGCTCTGCCACTTACAGGTTAATCCGCCAGCCTGGCCTTGCCACTGCTCCCACAATCAGCAACTCAGCCGAAAACAATGCCCTGATGCAGATAAAAGCCCGATGAATTACAGCTCCTCAAGTCTTGAGTACAATGAAATGTTTTGCAAAGAAAAAGAGCGAGACCATTTCAGAGCCTTTTATGGTGATTCATCTGGGAAATTATCTGGGAGCAGATAATTTAATGCTAATGGCTTTTTTTTGTCCGGTGTCGTTGTGAGATGATATTCTAGCATCCTCTCTCCATGAAAAATGGGCTGATTTTTGCTTTGACATTCATCAGCTATGCAGCCAGCAGGATGACACGGTCCCCCACAACCTCCTTCTCTCTAAGTTGGAGAGATATGCATTTGTTGGGTGGACGGTGTTCGGTGGATAAGGAATTGGTTGGATGGTTGCATCCAGAGTGTTGTGGTCAACAGCTCAACGCCCATATGGAGGTCGGTGAAAAGTGATGTTGCTCAGGGGTCCATGCTGGAACCAGTACTGTTTAGTATCTTTATTAATGGTACAGCGGGATGAAGTGCACCCACAGCAAGTCTGCAGATGACACCAAGCTGACTGGTGCAGTCGATACGCCTGAGGGACGGGATGCTGTCTACAGGGACCTGGACAAGTGGGCCTGTGTGAACCTCACAAGGTTCAATAAGGCCAAGTGCAGGGTCCTGCACCTGGGTCAGGACAACCTCCAGTATCAATACAGGCTGGGGGATGAAGGGATTGAGAGCAGCCCTGCCAGGAAGGACTTGGGGGTACTGGGGGATGAAGAGCTGGACATGAGCCAACAATGTGCGCTGGCAAACCAGAAAGCCAGCTGTCCCCTGGGCTGCATACCCAGCAGCGTGGGCACAGGGCAAGGTAGGGGATTCTGCCCCTCTGCTCTGGTGAGACCCCCCTGGGAGTCCTGCGTCCAGCTCTGGAGCCCTCAGCACAGGGCAGACCTGGAGCTGTTGGAGCGGGGCCAGAGGAGGTCCCAGCAATGATCCGAGGGCTGGAACCCCTCTGCTGGGAGGAGAGGCTGGGAGAGCTGGGGCTGCTCAGCCTGGAGAAGAGAAGGCTCCGGGGAGACCTTAGCGGGGCTTGTAAGAAAGATGGGGACAAACTTTATAGCAGGGCTGATGTATTGATTGGAGACTGCTGGAGCTGTGGTGTCTGTATGGCTGACTAAATGTGTTACCTTAGTGGAATGATGGGAAATGTAACCATATTCATAGAATCCTAGAGTGTTTTGGGTTGGAAGGGACCTTGAAGGGCCATCTAGTCCAATCCCCCTGCAATGAGCAGGGATATCTTCAACTAGACCAGGTTGCTCAAAGCCCCGTCCAACCTGGCCTTGAACGTTTCCAGGGATAGGGAATCTCCCACCTCCCTGTGAGGTGGGTAACAGGGAAAACAGCAGGAATCATTTTCATGCTAAAGCCTTCCTGTTTCTTTTATGGCTCTGGCAATCTTCACTGTAAATAAAATTTAAAATGACAGATGTGAAAGCTTGCAGAATAATTGCTGTAAGGTAAAAAGCTGGTAACCGATTTGCTGCTGATCCTGGGATTTTTCTGGGGACAGTTTCACAAGCCTCACTGATATCTTATATCCAGGTTTTCTGCTATTTTGTATGGCCTTATAGACATTGGCCTGAGATGTGCTTTAATAGAATAGTATCCTATAAATGTTTAAACAAGGACGGAGAATTTAAGTGCTGCTCAAAGAGTGTCTGGGCCTCCCATATATCGCTGACATGTAACTGGGGATGCAAGAAATGGTCCCTTGCAGTGGGGACGTTGTGGATTTGTGGGGTGCCAGAAGCCATGGGGAGCAGATGTGGCAGAGCTTCAGATTTCTCGATATTCAGTTTTTCTATCAAACATCCTCAGTGCAGCTGCTGGTGGGCTTTTTGTTGGTTTTGTGCTCCGGGGGCAGATTCCCCTTGTTCCCCCAGTGTGAATCCTGTGGGAAGGCCTCCCACCACCCATCCCACTGCCTGGGAAGATGCTCGGCCCGTGGCTGTTGTCCATTCTCTCAAATCTTTAAAACCTTAAACCTCAGCATCTAGAGACATAAAGAATAAGAATAACAAATGACAAATATTACAGATATAAACATTAAACAGAATGGTATTGCAGAGTCACATCCAGTTCCTGGACGGTCCCAAATAAGAAAACAAGACAGGCCCCATGGCTGATCCAGGTTGCTGTCAAGTATTGCCCCATCCAGCTGCTCACGGTCTCATCTTGGTACGATGCGGCTGGGGGCCGTTGTTGGGGTTAAGGACATGGCGTGCAGGGTGCTTTAAGACACTCAGAAGATGTCTGAAGCGCTGTATGTGGCCATCGCTTCTGCTCTGGCATTTCTGGTACCGCGGGGCTCTGAGCGCGGTGTAGGGACCAGATAAACACACACTGCCTGTGTGAACTCGTGGTCCTTTGAGGGCTGCCTACAGCTTGTGTTGTAAACAATAGTGTGTTAATCGAATTTGGTGGAACTAAAAAATTAGGAAGTTTGTTCAAGTTCATGCAAAATTCCACATCAGTTCTTTTTGTTTGTTTGTTTTGCTTTGATTTTGCATTAGTCTCTGCTACAGTCATTTGGTTCAAGGCCACAGCGAGCAAGAAGAACTAGCTGTGGTTTGTCTTAGCCTCTGTAACAAGGTTTGAGACAAATAAAGCGATTTTCAGTGAGTCACTCGCACCCCAGCGGTGCGGTGCATGTGAGTGAGGGCTGCACGAGGGCTGGGTGCTTTCTGGAGCCCACCAGCCGCGTTGTGTCCCGAGGAGGCCGTGCTCTGGTCCAGCCGCACAGCCCATCCCTTCCCCGTCTCTGAGCGCAGCCCGGTGTCCGGCTCCTTTGCTGAGGAGCACGGGGAGCTGGCACATCGGCCACGGCTGGCTGTGCCCCGCCAGCAGCCTGGGGAAGGGCCACAGCCCCCCGACCCCGTGGGAAGCCTCCGGATGGAGTGCGGACCGGAGTGTGCTTTATCCTCATTTAGATGGGAAGCTCTGACCTGGAGGGAAACAAATATTGGAAGATTTTTTTATTTTTTGCTTTTTTTCAAGTATTGTTACTTAAGTGTTGGAGTTCCAAGCCCAGTAAATTGGTGTCTGAATCCAGCACACTAAAAAGCCTCAGGCAGCTCCTCTGCAAAACCAGATCCCCCAAACCCGGTCAGTCAGTGTTTAAGATACTCCATTGCTTCTGCAAAGTCAGGGACTGTGGATGGGTCGAGCAGAAAAACTTGCCCCTGGTTTCAGCACAGGCTTCAGGTGTGCCTTGCCGGGAGGGTGTTGGGGATGCTGGAGAGCCGGGATGGGATGGGATGGGATGGGATGGGATGGGATGGGATGGGATGGGATGGGATGGGATGGGATGGGATG
>Ga0065711_1038746_pt1 | contig 18462 bp, 10 predicted proteins | sample Hoacrofraction12_FD_59098 | JGI IMG/M metagenome (GOLD analysis project Ga0065711, IMG submission 59098) | Hoatzin crop microbial communities from Cojedes, Venezuela - Epithelial fraction 12 v2 (version 2) | ecosystem: Host-associated > Birds > Digestive system > Esophagus > Crop | place...
CTGAGGGTGACGGAGCCCTGGAACAGGCTGCCCAGGGAGGTTGTGGATTCTCCTTCTCTGGAGATATTCAAGACCCACCTGGACAAGGTCCTGTGCAGCCTGCTGTAGGTGACCCTGCTTCGGCAGGTGAGTTGGACTAGATGACCCACAGAGGTTCCTTCCAACCTCTACCATTCTGGTGATTCTGTGAAACAATAAGTAAATAAAAACAACACATTCAGGTTTCACTCACCCTTGGGAGCCCCCTCCTCCTATCCTGGCATTGTGCTCCTGAGCCTTCCATACCTCCAAAGGCAACATTTTAAAACCACAGAAATAGACATGTAGGAATGAGGAATGGCTCAAATAATTTCAATTCCTCTCAGCTTACAGAGCTAACAATCCCAGAGGCTTCCACCCCCCAGCAGCAAATATCTCTGGAGGGCAACTCACGCCAGCTGTCTTAAGCATTTGTAGCTGAAGGAGATGACCAAGATGACCAGGACCTCTGGAACTGGCCGTTTCTCTCTTTCAACACAGTGAGAGAAAGAGGACAACCAGTTTAGATGAGATGTCCAGAGAGAGAATCATCTCGCCAAACTTTAAAAGCCTGTATCATAACGATAAGAGTCTGGACTCTCTTTATAGTTGGTGGAGAAAAAGCCACTTCTACATGTGATTCACTGGATCTCTTTTAGACATATTTTTTAGGATGAGATGTGCTTACGCATCAGAAGTGCCTGCTTCTCTTCATTGCCTGTAAAGGAGTCAGTATGACTAGCTCAGCTGTTGACGTGTGCACTGTAGGAATCTAAATTTGGGCAGATGAATCCCATTTCCAACTTTCAGGCTGCTGAAGTTAGGTAACATGAATTCCACTGTGGGCATGTGCTAAATATTTGAATAGATGCTATTTTTTAATTCACCCTCTCCTTGCAAGACGACCACATCAGTAGGGTTATCTGTGGGAAGAGGAAACAGTGTGTATCATTAAAACCAGAAGACATCCAAATTCTGTGCTTCTTTTTGGCACAGATTACCATGGGAGCTACAGCAGATTCCTTAATCCCTCTGCTTTTTAAGCTTTGCCACTATTCAATTTTCAAATGTTAGCTTATAATTTAGCTCCTGAACGTGCAGACAATACTTTTTAGCACTTCACTGTTCTGTTTATCCTCATAACATTTTTATGTGAACATATCATTTTGTGTCCAGATTCATTATGTTTTGAGTGTTTTGGCTTCCCCCCTCCTCCTCTGGGAACTGCTATGCATTTATTTCATAAATCTGAACTCTCAAGCCTGAAGAATGGCACTAGTCTTTAATATCAGAGCAGCACTCCTCCACATTTGCTAGTTATGAGAAGAGTATTTCATATTTTCTCTCCCTTCTAATTTTCTTATTTTCTTTAAGTCTCCAGTTCCTTGCTGATGTGTAGGGCAGTATGTTCTGTTCCAGAAGAAGACTTGGGAACAAATGCCTGACAGAGAAAAGGCTTTTAGAATCTATTGTGTGTGTGCCATTGTACTACTGGGTAATTTGACACCTATTTCTGCTTGGCTCACAGTTTCTTCTAGGAAAGGTTCTTTCACGTTGGAGACTTGGGAGAGAACCATGGAGGGCAAATATTGCTTTCAGAGATACAAACGCTCAGCCCTTACCCCACATGGCAATAACATGACACGGGATTTCTTGTTAGTGGGAAATATTGATTTAAAAAATCAACAGATGAGGTTTAAAATCCATCAGGAAAGCTGTGCGGGGACGCTTGTCACCATATTCAGATCATTCTACCTAAGAGTCTACAAATTTTAAACAGCGGCAAACATCATTGCAAGTGCCAGCAGGACGTTCACCGCCTCTGAACAAAGGAGCGGGCAGGCACTGAGGGCTCCCCAAGGAGCTCGGGACTCGCAGTGCAGCCCAAAGAGCGGCGGTGGCTGCCACACGGCCGGGCCGGGACGGGGAGGGAGGGCGGTGGGGCCTCGTGCCGGGGTCACGGCTGAACGGCTGGAGAGCATCTGAAGAGCGCGCGACAGCCTTTGAAATGAACAGGAGTATTTTTCTAAAGAATGCACACGAAAGAGCCACAAACATGGAGAAAGTGTAGAAGACGCACCCACAAAGACTAAATTTAAAAGATGTGCTTAGCAGGGAACACATGCATAGCATATGGATGCAGCTGACGGAAGAGCTGTTGGACTCCATTCAAGATACCACTCACATAGCAGATGAACCGTCACAAATTTAAGCTACACATGTCACATTCTTACCGCTAAGGTTCCCTTTAGTCATGTGTGAATGCAGTTTAGTTGTGGGATTCTGGCTCGCGAGCCAACTTAGTCGCTCTCTGAGCGCATAAGCGTGGTGGGCAGGACACGTAACGTAGAGAGATCCTCAGCTGTTTGTTACCTTTTGCGAGTTATGAGCCCATGGGCTTTTCGCAGCCCCTACCTCGGCATTTGTCAGTCCCGGCACTCACTGCCTAATCGGTGTCACACGCTGTCCCTCAGCTCTTCAGCTGCTCGCTGACTGACAGGCCAACTTCTTTAACATTTGCTTTGATACATTTTCTCGTATTAAGTTAAGCTCCTTGAGCTGATTAAAAGCCTTCCAAGATTACATCTTTGCCAAGCTTTCTACGCACATGCACACACGCACAAAGACAATCATTCTGAAAACGAAGACAAATAATAAAACCTATTCTGGATCTCTCCAATTAGAATGCTAGCAGCTATGTCTCTGTCCTCTGGCCAATTTTCTATATTACTGAGCCAATCCACGTCTCTGATGGATATATAAGAATGCCAGTTATTATTCTTCTGCAATTACTTTCCGCTATCAAAGTCTTTTAATCCAAAATACAATATACTGACAAAACTGGTGGAACAGGTAAACATTTACGGAGCAAAAATCAGACCTTCTTCCACTTCCATGCAGCTCTGAAGCTGTAAGAGATTCCTTGCAGCTGCTTGCAAGGAATTAAAGTTTTAGATTTGCACTATCCTTTGGAGCCTAATTTTATAAGCAGCTGCCAACAGTCCATTACTTTGAATCCAAGATGCCCTCTGAGTTAGACTAGTGCTAAAGAAAGCATTAGTTTCCATTCCAAAATGTGCTTTATCACACATTCCTGCTGCCCCTTTCGCATATCTGTTTGACTCAAGGCAATAGCAGCATGGTATTGAAGCGCCAATTACATTTTGGTAATCCACACAGTATTTTAATAGGGAGAGGAAGACTGAATGACCTTAAACCCTGTTAGGATAAGAAAAAACCCCAGACTTAAGCATTCACTGGAAGGATTTTTAGGGAAGTCTTGCATGCTTCTCGGTAGTGAAGCTTTTTAACATTATCCCTAATGGTCATATTTTGTGGATATACAAAACTGGAACTAAATTTTCTGGATTTTCAGGTTTCTTTTTCCTAGTGGGTCTAAATGAAATTAAAATTCAAACATGTTCTTTCTTTCTTTAAAGTCAGGTTTAAGCAGAATACTGATATTTGTCACTATTGAACCTATACTATAGTAGCAGCCGGTGATACCACTGTGTGATGGCAGTTTCTTTCAGATTTGGGGCTGTATGGTAGAAACACAGATGCAGAGGCAGTCATATGATTTGGGGCTGTATGGTAGAAACACAGATGCAGAGGCATCTGTGCTATGATTTAGAGGATAACCTGCTGTTTGATGACACTGTAGCTGGTGCAGGATTTGGAAGTTTCTTTGGTGGCAGGTTTTGTTGCTAATATTACTGTTACCGAATCATGGCAAAGAGGTAATAAATAGAAATGGTATGAATGTGAAAGTAAGCTGGAGTGGAAAGCACAGGAAAGAAAAATTATCACTGAGCCAACTAAAAACATCAGCATTTTGGTTTTATTCAAGATATTATGCAGAGGTGAATATTAGTACCTATGTGAATTTGGAGATTTTCCCCAAATCTAAAATGCATCATGGGAAGAAGAGGTATCTTTTAGATAGAAAGGTAGACTGATGTGCAGAATAGGCTGGAACCGTTCTGCAAGAAATGGCATTGTGAGTGCCATAATTTATTAATCCAAATAGAAAAGGTGAAGCTAAGAAATGAAAAGCCTTAAATGCAGCAGTAAGAAATTTTGACTAAACCATGGGATGCACTTGAAGAGCAGTGGGTTGTGGCCAGAGATAAGTCTGAAAGATGACCTGAAGTGTTCATATTTTAAATTAACTTCAGGGAGCTAAAATTGCTGAAATGAAAGAAAACGAGAAAGGAAATGTTGATGGCAAAAGAAAGCAAGCTTCTGGACAAGTATTATAAGGATGAAAAGGCCAAAATCTAGAGGTGATGTGGGAGGACTGAGTCAAAGGTAGCACATCTGTGATACTGGAGACAGATGGGAAGAAGACAGCTTCATGTAGAGGAAAAACAAGCATCAGCTTAGCTATCCTGAGTTTAAGATTACAGCCATGCAATAAATAAATTCAGAAAGAAAATTAAAGATCTGGTTTTCGTCAGAGGTTTGGATTTGCAAAGCACACCTGAAATTTCTTGGCCCAACGTAGCTAAATGGGTGCAAGGCTTGAGATTGTGGGAGATGGGCCAGAATGTCAGGTCCTTGTTGGACTCTCGTAAACCACCAGAAGTACAAGGGGACCACAACAAAGTGAAGGAAAGTTGAGAATCAGTAAAGAACTATGTCATATATATGTGCCTACATAAGATTCATAATGTTTCCATCTGCTTAGAACTTTAGACTTGCAAGCCCTTAAAAAGAAGAAAACATCTTGTATTAAATTTTCTAAGCAGCCAAAATGCTCTTCACTTTTTTCCCTGTAGTTTAAATTTAAATTTATGTTTCTAAATTTACATATTCAAAAACTTAATCTGAAACCTGTTTGGAATTTGGATGTCTCTTTTTATCACATTTCATTTAATTGCAGCTACTCCTGGAATTGAGGCATCACCCCGGCAGCTACTGGATGTCAAAGGACAAAAAAAATAAATTGCTTGAAAGAAAACTGAAGCCACATTTCTATTCTGCATTTGAGCTGCTGACATTTTCTAGATAACACCAAGAGATGTCAGAACACTGGCTGTTAAAGCAGTCTATGTTTGGAGCCTATTAAGTTGAATTCTGAGAGCGAAGGGAAATGTGAAGACTTCTGGAGGGACTGACATATACCATTACTTGCTTTATTTCAGTTTCATAGGGAAAAAAAGGAAGGTTTTTCCTACTTTTTTGCCCAAGAGTTCCTCTTAAAATGTAGAAGGTCGCTAAGAGCTTGCAATTTCACTCTCATTCCTCTGTGCATTTGCAGGCTCCACAATACAGCTCCTGCCCTTCTGATGAGGAAGGGCCGAGAGGAACTCGTATCAGAGCCTCTTACTCCCTCATTAGTGTCAGAAGCCACTGCTGACCTGCCTTCCTCTTTGGCATCAATAATTCTGCCTCTTTAATGCTCTCACATTACGTCACTCAAGGGGTCCAGATTGCCTGTTCTTGTCGATAAGGCTGTAGCTTCACCGAGGTCTTTAGAGTTACATCAGGGTAAAGGCATCTGGCAGGAGGAGGGGGGCTCTGAGTGTCTTCTTCAGGTCACTTGTATGTCATTTAAAGCAACCAAAATGATCTTGGTCTTGCTTTCTACTAATCTCACACAGTGGTAAACTTAGGAAGGAAACTGGTTTCCTGTCATCTGAAATCTCCCTGGAGCTCCTTGGCACGTGCAAGCAGTCTGGCAGACATCCCATCAGAGACCTCATTGCTGTCCCTCAGCCCCTTGCTCCACCTCCTCTGTCCCATGCACAGAACAAGATGTCTCAGCACAGACTTTCCCCCACCCGCTGTACAGGGCACTGAGCCTGAGGCACGCTAAGAAAAAGCATGAAGAAGTGAAGAGACCACGGCTGCAGACAGCTATCGCTTCCAGAGCCAAACTGCTTTTTTACAAAGCCGGTATATCACGCTCTTCCACACTCACAGCCTTGGAAAGGATGCACAGGGTTGGGTAGTGTGCATAGGGCTGAGTAGGGTTCATACGGTTGGGGAGGGTGCATAGGGTTGGTCAGAGCTGAGCCTGGACTGAGAGGCCCAGATGGACTCCTTCCAAACCTAGCTGGGATGTCTCTGCCCACTTGCTAACCTCGATCTTAGGTTAACAGACAGCTGGTGGCACTTCATCAGAGGCACCATTCATGTATACCCTCCGCACCGATGAGCCTCCTGCGTCATGCTGGATAATGCAAGTCTATCAGTTGCTTCCTTCAGTTGCTCTCAGAGCCTTTTGTGTCTGCCAGTTTATAGATTATCTTAAATATTGTTTCTGACTTCAAAGATAAGTGGATGTATTTAAAAGCATTTGAACACCCATAACATCTGAGCAAGAAATATTACAGAACAGCTTCTCTCCCTGCATAGCCAGAGATTGTCTACCGAAGCTGCTGCCTCAGCCTACATTGCCCTTAGCATTGATGTTCCTCATTTACCTGCATCTGCCTGCTCTCGTGGCACGATCCTTCTTCAATAGTACTGCTGTTGCCTGCCTCAAAGTCAGTAAGGGTATGTGTCAGCCTGATTGGGGCTGCTACAGCACCGCGTAGACCCTTTGCCAAGCTGCTGGAAACTTAGAGGAAGCAAACTCAGAAAGTGGAGCTGCATCAAGTAATGCACATCTCAGTCTGGAGAGCTGAATCCAAGCAGAAACAGCCCAGGAAGCTTTGTATATATACCTGTGTTACTACCATGTGAAGTAATTTGCAGCTAGTTTCACCAAATTTAGCTTTCCAGTGATGCTTTTCAGGAGCTAATCCAGCATTTCCTCAGTTAGGGTCTTTGTGTTATGACTTGTAGTGATGAAGGGTGCAAGAGGGTGGGGGTAGATAGCTGCTCTTTACCAGCGCTTTACCTTAACTCAGCCCCTGGGAAGATCCGAGTGCATTATAAATGGATCAAGCCTTACTGCAATAGCTGTAGAACCCTGATTAGCTAGGCCAACGTCAACTTAAAATTCTACTAAACATGTTTTCACAGGGAAAACACAAGAGGTGGAATGCTTTCCACCCTAAGCAGTAATGTTTGACCCTTCCCAAGAGCCAGCGACCGTCAGCTTGTACCGGTGAGCTAGTCAGGAAAATCACAGACTGCATTCTCCTCTCAGACTGGAATCACGCAGGGGACAGTCCACCAAACTCGGTTCACTTAAGAGGTACAAATGTAATGCAAATGAGGAATGAGGCCCATGCAGTTTTCAGGCTTTAACTCTTCTCTTAGTTTGAAGGAAAAAGACAGCCTTGAAAACACCAATGGATATTCCAGAGGAGATAAAAGAAAAATACGTGAACATCCCAACCAGTACTGAAGGCCCTCCAGAAGGAAAAAGTATTGCTCAGAAAGCTGAGATGATATTCGAGAGGACAAAAGAATGAAATAAACCCCTAAATTACGTTTAACCATGCATTCAAGGACAGAATTACATCATTCTGCTCAGTCCATTCTTTCTTTCTAATCAAATTAATAAATGCATACACCAGGAAACGTTAATATTTTGTATATGTAGGAGCTGTTCTTATTCAGCATTTTGAAAATCCTTAAGCCTGCTGTTTATTTCGATTATTTATCATTTTGCAAAGAGAACACAGGCACTCAGGGTGTAGAAAAAGATCAGAGAGTCCAGCTCTCCCCATGGCTATTTTTCCTCTTTAATCCTCAGGGACCGGATTGGATTTTTCTCTGTTTATTACCATTTTAAATTTGTTCTCCATGTTCAATTTACTTATTTTAATTTATAAATTATACCTCCATGTTAAGGGCCACTGTCTTCTCTGAATCCTTCCTCTTGTGCCTGTGACATTTATGCAAACCTCATGTCTGCCTTCCACATTTCAGCCCTCGGTCCCAAACTACTTTAGGCCACTGTATTGTTTAGTATTTCTCCTCACTTGGCCAAGCAGCCTGAACCCAACTGCATAACATTCTATTTGACATTAAGCCTCACATATACTTTACAGTCTCCAAGTTCTCTGGGGCAATAGCTGTCTTTTTAAATTATGTATAGCGGGGCCAGCATAATGGGGCCTCAGGCCCTGAGATGGCTCCCTCAGGCACTGCCACAGTGCAGTGTATATTTCTAACAGCAGAGGATACGAGCCACCAGAAGAAGCGCTGAATTCTCTGTCCCTCGGTAACTTTGCGTTCCCACTGGAACACATGCTACAGCTAAACACGAGTTCAATGCAGGGGTAAGTGATGACATTTAAGGGCTCATGGAGGTCAAAAGAGATGATCCAATGGTCCCTCCCAGCCTTCGATCCATGAATCTATGAATACAGATAACAGCAATTAAAAAGCAGCTCTGTGAAAAGGTCTCCACAGCTACTGTTGCAGGGACACTGTGAGAGTTTTGCTGGGAGACTTCTTCAGGATGGAGGCCATGGAGTAACTCTGCTTTCAGTGAACTGGCACCACGTCAGGGGGAAAAAACATCTGCCTGGGGTGGCAGGGAGAGATGTCTCTAGAGTAATGTCATCTTAACTAAGCTGGAGGTATGATGACTCTATCGCTGCTTCCAAAGCGGTGCCACAAATAAATGAATCAAATTCTCCGTGCATAATCATTCGGAGTGAGCAACCAGGAACAGTGAGCAGCATGGACACATTTTGAATCATTCACTGACTGGCTGTTGACCATCCTTTAAATTCCCACCAGTTATGGAGTTGCTCATCTCTGCTGGCTCTGGCTTCACACTGTAACTCAAAATAAGCTGCACTAAAAGAAAAAAAACCCAAACCATCAGGACATTATTTGCAGGTGCGGACCAGGCAAGACAAGGACTAGGAATCCCAGACTTGCACAGCTATGGAAACCTTGCTAAGCGAGGCAGAGAATATACAATATCCCCAGACACCCAGCAGCAGGTCTCTGAGGCAGAGCTGAACCTCACCTTGTTTGAGCCTAGAAGGAGATTCCCTGCGGAGAAGAGGTGGGAGTCAGTACATGTACGGTTGTTAACTTCATGCCTTTGCTATACCTTCACAGACCACTGCCAAAAGGCAGAGATCATTTATGGACATTGGAAAAAGGAGCTGTGTTTTTCCACCAGCCTACTTGCTTAAGCAGCAGGCACCAGCAGTAATTGGCAACGGGAGCAAAAAATAAACTTTGAGCAACCTCACCCTCCCACCAAATCCCTTCCCAAACATGTATTGTTTTGCAAGCAGATAATATTTCTAGTAATGAAGCAACAAAGCAAATACTGTTCAGTGCTCTGTAAACACAAATGCACACAGACCAATGCATGAGCCTTGGAATAAAATTCTTCGAAAAAGCACTTCTTCAGATGCTGCCCAGTGATGGAGTACCCGCCAATGAGAAATCATAGAATCATAGAACGGTTTGGGTTGGAAGGGACCTTAAAGATCATCTGGTTCCAACCCCCGTGCCATGGGCAGGGACATCTTCCACTAGACCGGTTGCTATCGCTTTGTAATGCAAAAGCACTGGAAGTCATAGCTATGACTTTCCAATACCAATGGTGTTCAGGTTCTGCTTGGGTCAAAGATGCAACAGGGAAGGCTAGAAATGTGAGGCTGCTAGCTGGTGGGTCTTGGCTTTCACTCAGCTCCCAGAATGACCCAGCGACAGTTATTCTTCACTTACCATGCTCTGCATTATTTTGGCACAGAAATATCCCTAGTTCTCTGGCATGATTTCATGAAAAATTGTTTGATCTTCGCCTGCACATTTCTGCAAGGCCTGCCTTGTTTCTCCTGCCGCAGCACGACACCTTCCTGACTTCTTTCTGTCAGTGCTGGTGTTGCCATTGCTCTGAGGAGCCAACAAAGATATAAGTCTGGGTAACCTCAAGCTGCTCTGCGCAACCGTAAGCCCACAGGACTCTCGTGATGCAAGTCAGCTCCAGACATCTCTGAAGTGCTGGCAAGACTGAATTTTGCTGCAAAAGAGCAGCAGCTGAGCCAGGGGAGGGTCCTGGAGAGCCACGCTTTCCACCTCTGCTACGGCAGAGGTGTCAGGGGAGTGAAGGGTGGATGGAAACAGTTGCAGGGAAGCCGTTAGTTCTTCACTACTGCCATCAAAAGCCAGGGCCTCACATGTCCTGCACCAGGCACCAGGCTGGCTCTCCAGGGCACTCGCACTGACAAAGGCAGCTGCAGGAGCCTGAACTCACTCTGGTTTCACCAGCAGTCTGTTGCCATAGGCAACTGCCCATTTTGCCTATACCTAGAGCTGGCCCTGAGCAATACACACAGTAGGATTGCTATGATGAGATTAGCACTCTTTATTATACTATCCCTGCTCTTATCACCAACCCCAGCTCTCACAAATTCAAGATAAGGAAATTTCCCTCATGTGCTTACCATGGTCTTGAACAGCACTCTAGAGAGAAGCAGTGAATGCCACTGTATTCACATTTACATGGGAAAATTTAAGGAGTTGTTGCTATTCTTGTTTTCAGGTCCTCTGAACCCTTCAACGTCCCAGTTCTGGTCTGGTTGCTTATCAGTTATCCCAGCTTGAGTAGCTTGAGGGTGTCCTCTCTGCACTAGGCTAATGTCAATATGGGACCAAGGCATCATAATGCCCTCAACTGTAGCCCATGATCTTTTCCATTTGTTAAAAGAAAAAGTATCTTCCTCCTCATTCTTCCAAAACACCCAGGTATAGCCTGTTTGTTAGGCCAGCTTTAGCCTGTCCACCGCTTCACTTTTGGCAGCTGGGATAGAGAGCTACACCAGGTAAGCACAGCCGTTAGCTTACAGGAAGGTGAAACATCTCTAAAAATGCTTTAAGTCTCACCGAAAGCCACAATAGGACTTACTTGCTAGAGACTCAGACATGCAACCAAATTGCTGCCGCTTAGCACGCTACCATCCATCAGCAGAGCAGCTCAACTGCAGGCACAGCCCAGGGATCACCACCAGGAAACGGAGTAGACTCTAAATTAGAAGTTGTGAGCTAAACCCTTTCTTGCATATATTTGCCATTTAGGCTCCTCAGTCCTCATTGAAATACCTTGTTGATTCTGGGAAATACGTCCGTGAATGTAGCCCAGATTGTCAAAGACATTGCTTTTTTTAACCAGAGTTGGGCATCTAATCACTTGAAAATCTTAGGTTTTAGTTCCTTCAATACTTGCATAGCTCTAAAAGTCCGAGCGTCAAATTGGGTTCCCCAGAAACATATTTATGTAATGTGAAATCCTCTGGTATTAAACAACAAATACAGGCCTAAATTGACCTGAGAGTGACCTTTTTAATAATAGAAAATAATCAAAATAAACAGAGCACAATTCAAATGCAGATGATTTGGTTACAGTAAATTTGATCAAATAAAACAGACAATCTAATTAATCGGTGATTAGATTAAGTGGAAGTCTCTGTACCGAGTGATGGATAATTAACTGGAATTGTATTTACTTATTTTTATTGTACTGCAGAACAAGGCACATCTTTGCCTTTCTTTCCTTTCACTGCAGTCTTTTAATTAAACAAAATTATTCAGAATGTTTTACACAGAATCTAGGCCTCTAAGTAAACACAGTAAGTTGGAAAGGGAGAGGCAGCCCTATACTGAGATTTAGATGTCGATCAATACTGTTTGGATAAATCTCATCCAGCGGAACAGTTACAACCCTGGCTTTTCAGAGCTGCTTGGCATTTACAGCTCCAGCTGAGTGGAATGTGAGCTGCAGGTGCTCAGCCCTTCGGAGAGCCGTGCTCTTATTGTTCAAACATAATTTATGCTTGAGAACAAACAAACATATTCAAGGCAACTCCTCATTTCCGCACCTGAGTCGATCAAGATTTATTTTTATCAGGGCAAATGCACAGAAGGGAATGGTGCACAGCTGATCAACATCTAAGACAGAAATGGTTCTTGCACTTTGAAATCCTTATCAGAAATCATTGTGGTGACTTTTAAGTGTAGGCTATGTAAAAGCCAGTCTTTTAACGTGATTTAATACCCTCCTTTTAAGAACTGCAGTCTGGAAGATTGGTTTGACTTCCCATCACTCCCAGGAAAACGCTATAATATCGAAGAAGTCCTTTTAATAACACAGCTTGTCAAATGTTAGATGTCATTTTGTTTTTTAAGTATTTTGTTAATTGTGTATTTGCCAGAGGCTCTGTGATATCCTATAAAAATTGTCATAGCAGGCAGTCACTCAGTTCACCGTACACAAGGGTTGCATATTCACATGTTCCTCTGTTCAGAATACCTAACAGTTAATTTGATGAAATATTTGCTGGCAAAATTTCTCCCCTAGCTGTGGGACTACTGTCTGTCTGTCTGTCTAGACACCCTTACTGCTCTCATTACCATGGTATCTCAGTGCATCCAGACCCATGGATATCTGAGGAGGAGTTAATCAGCATTAGCTCTTGCTATGTCTCTTCAGAGGATGCTTCTGCCAAACTGCAGGGGACAGCAGACGAAAACAGCGTGATTTCTGAATGCGATGAGCTGCCTGACGAGGAGAGCTAGCAGGACAGCGTGGAAGCTCTGGCATCTATTTAGCAGTGCCTTGCAGTCTGCCTCTGGCCCGGTGGCAGGGCATTCGTGTGTTGGCTTATACGCAGGCGTTTTTCTCGCCTGCGTGCAGAGACGAGCAAAGCTAGAGTTACTGCAAGCTCTGTGCTAGCAAGGATGCCAAGGAACACCATGCGGAGGCGGGTGAATTCTGGATGAGAGACTGGGTAAACAGAAAGGCTGAAGTGCCAGGGGTAGCCTCGGGGGCATTCCCTTTGGGAACAAACAGCAGCTGAGCTAGAAAGTAAGGCCCCACTACAGCAACCAGCCTCTTAAGCTGATCTAAGGTATCAGCTAGACTTTTAAGAGAACCACCTGGTTAACCAGGTGACGTGCATGCCTGTAGCTGCTGTATTTCAAGGCTACATTTTTTGGTCCTGAAATGCCACTCCATGAATTTACCCATCTACCTGTAAAACCTGGAATCTCTTTTGTGGTGCAGACTTTATTTTCGCTGGTGCTGAGTGCAAACCAGAAACAGATTAAACCGCACCTTCTCAGCACTGTTGATGCTCAGGGCTTGGGTCTTGATTGCTTGATGTTAATAAGAAAACTTCTGTTGTCCTTCTCATGAGCAGGCTTTTAACTAATTTGACTTGTACTCCGTCCTCATTTACATCTGAACGACGACTCTGACCAAACAGGACTGTAACCCTGGGAGCAAAATGTGGCCTGTGATATGTACAGATATAGTCGGTCATTTTAGCAGACATTCTCCCAGTTCTCAGTCTCTCTCTCCTCAAAAGGAGTTACTGTGCCTCTAACTTTTCTCACTAAAATCTGTTCAGAGTAGCAGGAAAATGGATGGGACTATATGAGAAAGTCCAAGATGATATGTGAATCCTCTGAAATTTGTAGCATAAAATCTTTAACAAGTACTGTTGCTGAAAAAGCTGGGTGTCAGGAAGGCCTGTGTAGCTCCAAAACAAAATTGACAGAATCATATAATCACAGCATGCTATTGCCCATAGACAGAAATCTCAGTTGAATTCCCCTGTCTTTCTCTTCACAAGGCCGCCAAGACAGAGAATTACATACAAGCCACAGGACTCGAGAGTGTTTTCCAGTGTCCAGCAGCCTAGATGTGTCCTGACTCCACCTCATCACAAAACCCACACATATGTCTCCTCCTCCTCGCCTACTCCTCGCCTACTCCTTTCTCCTCTTGTCTTCCTTTCTGGAAGGCCAGGTGTGTAGATGTAGGCAAGAGGGCCTCGCCGTCAGCAAGGAGGGAGGAGTTGTAGAAGATAAAGGAAGTCTCCTCCAGTTTTGGTGAAAGCAAGGAAGGGGAAGAATAAGTAGATATAGAATACCACCTCTCCTGAGAAATGTCAGATAAGAGGAAAAGAAGAAGTAGTGCCTAATTTTTTCTGCTCAGTGGTGATATATGCATGCAGACACCAGCCTAGGAATTGCGGGGGAACTCTAATGAATCTCTCTGAGTTGTGTCTATGGTGCTGATTACCGCTGTTCCCGCAGAAGCCACTTGTATTTGTGATTTGGAGATGTTTTCAGCAGGCAATGAAGTATTAGTAGCTATTTAAAAAATGTACCACATAATTGCGGAAGATAGCATGTTCCCATTCCAATTAGAAGTGAATAACTGTAATACCTGAAGGAGCCTTGTGCAGCATCTGTAGGTAAATACTGCTCTTTGTAAAGGAATCTACACACAGAAAAATGCATAATAGGCTTGTGAATGGTAAGGTTTAGACGTAAACTACTGAAGTAAAAGAATCACTGTCCCACAGAGAAATCCAAGCAGAGTTTGAGATGTTTTTTCTAAAAAGATGCAAAATACATAGCTAGCAAATCGTGCCTTTATTGCTTGTATATCAGTATGGCAAGCAGAACGCTTTCTACCTGAGAAAAGTTTGTCCTCAGCTCTGCATGCTAAATTCACAAAAACATTTAGACATGGCAATGCTTCTTCTTCAGCTAAAGCCTGTCTGCATACACTAACCATGCTTGTAGCCATTTTCCAACACTGAGGTCAACTAGCATGAATATTGACTCTTAAAACTCCTACACATCATGGCTGTGGCAAACTGTTTACTGGGAATGGGACTGTTCCCAGTAAACATCTGAAAGAGCTCACTCTAAATGCTGAGATGTGCCCTAGCTGCTAGGTGATGTAGGGGAAGTGTAGGGGCCTCTATTCAACACGTACGCAGTCCCTTGGCATGTGTAGAGCGGATGGGCAGATTCTGATGATCTGCATGTTGAAGGTGGTTGCTGAAAGTGGCAGTGCAGTGATTAAATCCACGCTTTTGTAGATGCAGACCTTAACATTTCATTCCCGCCGTAGAATTAGTAGCATCTAACCAGCTTGAACCTAGGCTGTGGCAATATGTCAGGTACCTACAGAGTGTCTATGAACCAGTGAACAAACTTTAAATCAACTGAAAAATCTCACTGATTTGTGAATTGAACTACATCTGAACCCTCAGCAAAAAACGCAACCAGTTCTGCAGCTTCAGTTCGTTCCTGTGTTTTGTGCGATGTTGACAGGCCTACAAGAGCCAAGTTTGGGGCTTTGCTTAAGCAAACGCAACTCTGCTCTCTTGACAGAACTGCACTTGCTGATTGGAGGTCTGATTCTGACCCAAGACTTTTGGACATCATGTTTATGTTGCTTTCCTAACGTAATTGTACGGTGCTGAAAGTTCTTTGAACAAACATTTTATAAAAGGGAACAGAAATATATATGGGGTATGACTGCAGGCTTGCAAACAGCAGAAATACCTGAAAACCCCTCTGTTCTGCTATCGATCCAAAGGAGTGCTGGAAACATTACTATGGCAACAATTCTTACCCAGTGGAAGAAGCATGCCATTATCCGTGCATAGGAACAAAACAAGAGGAGGCGTTTTTCAGAACTGTTGCCCTTCTCCCCTCGACCACTACAGATGTGCTGACCTTCTGGCATGAGCTCCTGCTGCAAGAGCTTTCAATGAGATACGACTTACAGAATTATTTATTGGCCCATGCACAGAGAAGAAAGAAATTCTGTTGAAGAACAGAGTCCTGTCGCAGAAAACAGCGCTGTATGGAACTCCTGTTCTCTAAGAGTATCAAACATCTTCCTTCTCTTGTTAACAACCTGGGTTATCGCTGTGAATAAAAGAGACAAGGCTGCTCTGGCTCACTCTAAATGTTGTCTATGTCATTTGGCTGCACACCACTTGAACTTTTCGCAAGTACAGTTATTAACTCAGAAAACCACTGTGCATCAAATCTGGCCATGTCCTTACTGAGAATGAGTTCAGGCTAAAGTACAAATCTGCTGGTGTTGCGGTAATGGTGACAGTTGGCCTATTAATTAGCACCCAGACTAATAAAGTCAGCAAGAAACCATTTTGCGTTATATGGCTAAACTGAAAGTCCGCATCCCATATAGCCTGAAGGCAGAATCGAGAGCTAATCGTATTCCAGGTGCTTGCAACACTTCAGAAGCTCTGTCTGCTGCTCCGAGCTGCATCTCTCATCTCCAGCTTCACATATGGGTAATTCTCAGGAGTACTCTGACTCTGCCCACTGTTCCTAACCCTGGGGAGGGGAGTGATACTGGCTACAAGTCTAGGCAGACTGTTTTTCCTGTAAATGGCTGAGGAAAACGATTGTGTGGGAGATGGTGCCAAGCGAGGAGAGAAAAGGAGAAGCCTGGAAGAAAGCTTCCAAATACACACTCCCACTGCAGAAACACTTTATGGCTGTCCTGAGGCTGGGGAGAAGAACAAGCAGCTGCAAGCTCTTTCCAAGCTATTTGTTTGCCAGTCTTCTCTCTGGGCAGCCTGTGGTACAGCCAGCTGTGAGAGCAACACAAGTAGGTGGAACAGCTCTGCCCACTTGGGAGCTCACTACTGCTCCACAGAGCCACTGAACGGCGTGAGCCAAATGGATATTGCCCATTGCCGTTAGTACTGTTAGGCCCTCTTTTTTTAACAACAGCAAAATAAGAAGGATCAGAAAAAATGAGAGGCTGGGCAGAAGGCAGACTGTAGAAAGAGAGGAAGATTAACACCAAGTACGTGAAGTAGAAGAATGGAAAGGACATTGCCACTAATAATGTTGAGAAAACGCACAAAATTCCATCCAGCCTTTTATTAGGCCCCAGCCTACAAAGCTGAGTTCCTGCTTATTTTGTAGAGATGGCAAAGACCTATTTCTTCTAAAGAAGGATGTAGCCCTGTTCTTCCTGGAAATTATTCATCTTTCCTTCACGGAAAATTTCTCCTGCATCCCATCACAAGCAGCCACCGTGCACAGAATATATGTCCATCTGTGTGTATATATAGCTATATATTATATGTGCATACACACAGGCAGGAAATTGTGTTTAAAATGTCTTGATGAAAGGAAAACTAGAATATACACTTGGATTTAACCTACTTGATCAATCTTTTTCCCTTCCCTAGAGACAGCTGATTTTACTCAATATTGACATTTTTCCTAGTTCTAGATGACTTTGGGTCCTGAAGATACAGAAATAGGAGCTATTATTAAGGATATAATTATTATTGTGACGACATCAACTTTGACAGCTTCATGAACTTTATTGAATAAATGCTGGTTCATTACCCATCAAATAGTATTTTCCCATTTCTCCAGCCTTCTCTGTCTTAAACATCTGAGAGCCTCCCAAGTATTTGATAAAAGTAATAATCTTTCTTCTAGCCTTTAGGGAAGTAGCTTGATTGGTTCCAGGAATTTTCTTCCCTATTTGCTGTTGCACATATGAGAGCACGTGTCCTGGGAAGAAATTATTAAGGAAAGGCTATGTCAAAGAGGTAAGACACATGGGTATCTTATCCCTCGAACGCAGGGAAAGCGCTGTTCATTTTCAACTCTCATGAAAGCGAATTTCACGCAGCCCAGGCCCAGCTCTGCACTCACTAGCAACCCCATGTCGGCTGTGTTTCTTTATTCTGAGGAAATGCAACTGCTGATGGAAGTCACAGAATCATAGAATCATTAAGGTTGGATAAGACCTCTAAGGTCATCAAGCCCAACCGTCAACCAAACACCACCATGCCTGCTAAACGATGTCCCGAAGGGCCGTATCCGCATGTTTTTTGAACACCTCCAGGGATGGTGGCTCCACCACGTCCCTGGGCAGCCTGTTCCAATGCCTGACTACTCTTCTAGCACGGAAATTTTTCCTAATAGCCAATCTAATTTCCTAATATCCAATCTAAAGTCATGCTCACTGAGGAGGAAGTTCTCTCCCAGGCAGCTTGGGACATCTGCAGAGGCTTTCTGAACGTCCAAAGTGGTGACCGCAACATGGTTTCTGTGCAAAACGTGGGAGCACCGCTTGCAAACACTGTTTTTTGGCTGGTGGGGATGCTTATTGCAAGCAGGCTCTTCCATTCTCCACCTGCTGGCCTGGCGTCCCACTCACAGTCACAACTGTCGTCCAACACGCCCGTCGCACGCCACTGCCCATTTCCAGCTCCGAAACGCAGGCGCATCAGTCTGCACAGCCCCCCTTTGCACGGGGCTCTGGCAGATGGGGGGCTGAAAGGTCCCGTCGAAAACCGAGGAGAATATTGTAAGAGGCAGGAGTCAGCCACGAAGATTTGGATCCAAACATGCCTTTTCTGGACTTGGGAGCAGCAAAAGCTCTGGGTGCAAATGCAAACGGTATTATCCAGGACTACCTTCAGCAGGTAGCCGCAGTTTGCCACCCATTTTATCAGGAAGCAGGGTTTGCCCTCCAGCACGCCGGTTGGACCTGAGCATCTCAGAGGTCTTTTCCAACCTCAATGACTCTATGCGAGCGTGGTGTTCCCCGTCACCAAGCCGCACGCTGCTCCCACCCCCGCCGCCTGCTCCAACCCACGGCCTCCCCCCGGCAGCCCCGCCGGGGCCGGGCCCTCTGTGACGCGCCGGGGGTTGCCGGGTTCGGAGCGGGGTGGGCCCGGAGCCGGGCGGGCGCGGAGCGGGGCG
>Ga0065711_1038747_pt1 | contig 18461 bp, 11 predicted proteins | sample Hoacrofraction12_FD_59098 | JGI IMG/M metagenome (GOLD analysis project Ga0065711, IMG submission 59098) | Hoatzin crop microbial communities from Cojedes, Venezuela - Epithelial fraction 12 v2 (version 2) | ecosystem: Host-associated > Birds > Digestive system > Esophagus > Crop | place...
AGGGAAGGGAAGGGAAGGGAAGGGAAGGGAAGGGAAGGGAAGGGAAGGGAAGGGAAGGGAAGGGAAAGAAGTTTCTGACCCAAGAAGATGAAAACAGTGGGAAATTTGTCTTTGGTTTTAAGGGAGCTGGAATGCTTTTGCTGCTTGAATTAACTGACTTGCGGAAGTCACGGAATGGCTATTAAAATTAAAGTGCACTTTGACTAATTGCATGTATAATGCTTTTATGCAACTGTCTACACAAGGCTTCACACCATGTTCCCCCTCAGGTTTTTGTGTTTCTATTATAGCAACGTTTATGGTACTAGTCTCTGTATATGCTGGGTGTGCAGGCATTTCTGTACAGGAGGTTGTGGAACTGGCAAAATAAGAGCAAAAGCTCTGTCCTCATTACCAGGGCTCAAGAGTGTTTGCCAAGGGCTGTGAAAGCTTCCAGCCTGCCCTTTTCCCCTTGACATTTTGTGTCTCTGGATGGCTCTTGATGCCTGTGCGGTGACTGGAGCCTGCAAGGCACACTCAGCGCTTCTGCCTTCACCACCTTTCTCAACAGTGACCGTCTGCAGGGTATGTAGCGATCTAGAAATCCATCCTTCCACCACACTCAAAGCCACTGGCAAGGGAGGATTTGAAATGAGACCTGTATGCCCAGCTCATGTGTTAAGTCCTAAATATATTATTGCTTGGAGAATCTTGCTCTCAATGCTTATTAAATCCATCTGTTGATCAACTGGTGTTTCTATTTCCACTGCTCCTTGGCAGCTCACATTGTGACTGACTGGTTCAGACAGCTAGGTCAGAACAAATTGTACTAATCGCATCCAACGGTTTTACTTCTAAACTTCTTCCTGTTCAGTAATATCCTAGAGCTAATCTTAGGTATGGCACCTATTTTATCATTTTCCTAATTAAACACAGGTGACTTGCATATTAGAACATCAGCTTCAAATGATATTTTATTTGGAGGGGGTAATGACTCATCCACCACTTTTCCCTGCTCACAGGGTGCTCTGAAGGCTGCTTTATTGTGTGTGCTGCAGGCTGTCTTCCCCGGCAGCGTCAGCGGAGTCAGCATCACTTAGTATCTTTGCCAGGTGCTCTCAGGCCTGCCCCAGGACAGGGAAGAGACAGCAGTGAGTTGAGCAAGGCTCTATGCTTTCCCAATTACGTGGTTTTCCCTGGGGAAGGCAGGGGAATAGAGGGAGGACAAGCAGTAAGCAGACCAAGGCATCCACTCCTGATTTTCTCAGTCGACTTGCTGGGGGACCTTGCTAGCACAGCGAGCCCAGTGCCTCACCACTCCCAGGAGAGCCATCATTAACAGATTACTAAACCACACAGTCTCCCTGTCTTATGGCTGGATTTATTAACAACGTCATTTCGAGCGTCCTGAAGATCAGTCCTGCCCTCTCTCAGGAATACCTCGCATGGCCCCACAGGAAAAAAGTACCTTTCCATTAAGAAAGCTATTAAGTGACAGCTGTAAGAAAATGGATTAAGCTACCTAATTTGGAAGCCTTTCCAGGAACAGTCCCTCCCCCCTGGTTTCCAGTGAATACATTATTGGCATGGAGGTAGAAACCTTTTCAGTTGTGGTGTTGAAAAAATTTAATAGCTTCCTTAAGGAGCTGTGGCATTTTGAAGACAGAGCTCTGGCATCCTGGATAGCTGCACGTTTTGGAGAGCCCGAAGCTATCCCCATCTCCAGACTTTCACATTTGCAGAAAGCACTGGTGGGAGAGTTGCTCCTCCTGATTTGGGTATAAAAATTGCTTCAATTAACCAAAGATTTAGAAATTCACTCAATGACATTACAAGAACTGACTCACGAAAGCAATGTTTGGGTCCAGCTATGTGGTCAGCAGGAACAGTTGCCTCCTGGGGTGGCTTCTGTGAATTACTAGTCACAAAGGGAAGGCCAGAGGGATTCCTCATCCATTCTTTTGAAGTTTACATGCATGCTACAAGTCTCGAGTCACTGAGCTTCTTGGTTGCACATTGAGACATAAAAGTACAACAAAATAAAATAATATAGCCTTGAAGAACACAATTTAAAATAAAACCACTGACAGAGCTTTGAATATTAAGGTGTGAAGAATGCCATGGTAATCATAAACTTGAGCCTTAAAAATAAATCACATAAACTAGACGTAGCAATTTATGTGGTTGAACTATTATAAAGTAATTCTGTGTTCTGTACTGTGGTGTTCAAAGAACACTAATTCTGGAATATGTTATTTTCTAGCAAAGTCATTTAACCTGTAAAATCCTGCATCTTTAACATACTGCAAGAATTTGATTAGTATAAAACTTCAAAGGTTAAAAAATGCCACCTGTCATATTAAAATCTCCTCAAATTATTAGAACCCAAAGGTCACCATGTTAGTTGCAGATTTAGAGTTTCACAGTTCAGTTTTCTCACTGTTTCTCAGAGGGCTTCTTTTCTGTACAACAGAAGTCGCTCCTTTCCTAAAGGTTAATTTGTGAGTCTAGGTTTTATTCAGCACTTTCCATGTATTAGCTCCCTTCTAATTCAAGAGCAACATCAATACTGAGCCCTTCTTCACCAGTGCATTTTACTGGAGTAGAGGGACAGCTCTGAGCTCTATATGCAGTTGGGCTATAAGTTTCAGCTCTTTTGTAAATTAATGGGGTTACTGGTACTTGCCAGTACATCTGGAATTCATCCTCCCTTGTTACAGCCCATTGGTATTTAACATCACAGCACACCACCTTGGATGAATGTGTAGGCTTCTCCTCCGATCAGGGGAGATGGGTAGGCTCCAACGTGCATTGTTATATGGGACGTAAAAAGTCCTAAATGACTGTCTTTATTCACCAAAGAATTACTCTAAATGACTAACTTAGATTGGATTAATCTTTGTCTTACTAGCCAAATTTTTCTGCACCGAGACTCATGCAGTGAGTTTATGTCCTGCCTTTTTGGGAGATCAAGTGTTCCCCATACAGATATCCTTCCCCATGGAAAATGACAGTAACTGGAGTCCAGAAAGGAAAGTGTTTGTCATGGGTGGGAAAAAAGAACACAGAAGAGAAATGTTCATGAGGTGCTCAGGTAATGAGGTGAGTGTGGTTAAGCAATCAGATAATAAATCCTTTTTTTGGTTTTAAAAGAATTGTCTTCCTGGAGAACAAGATACATTCTGCTAATATAAGAATGTTTTATAGGAAAGTGCTGATTTTTGCAAACCTTTTATTGGGAAAAACTCTAACATTTTATTTCCAAGGGGGGTTTTTTTGTGTCTTTTTGTGTCAATAACATGCTTGTATTACTCTGTCTATAACTACGTATAATTTCATATATGCTTATTTCACTATTATTCAGATATTGAGGTTAAAAAAAATCTGAATGGCACAACTGAAGTACAGCATTTGAAGTGCCTCAGAGCTTTTTGGAGGTCCCAGATTGATATTTCCCTCCCCCAATAAGTCTTAATTTTCTCTGAGATTCTGATGATCCTTTGCTTTTAAGGAAGAATGTGTGACTGAATAACAAGAAGTCCTTGTTGTTGATCAGCCCTAACAGTTCCATTACATTATCTAACTTGCACCTGGTCCGTTGCTGGTGCTAGCCGGTGCTCCTCGCCAGCTGCAGTCCATGCACCTGCATGCCTGTTTCCTACTAACTAGCAGTTTTGTCTTGAAGAATAAGGTAAGCGTAGGTGAACAGAACTATACAAACACAGGTGTGTGCTATAATGGTAAATGCCTTGTTGATTACTTAAATTAAGACTAATTTCAACATGCAGCTGCTTGGTACACTAACATGTCTCCCTTAGCTATTGTTTTCAATAAGTTGTGAAACCTGCTCAAGGAGTTCTTTGTCACATCTGCTAGTAAATACTGAGCATGTAATAGAGCAGTTGCATGCAGAATAGTGAGGAGATTTTTTTTTTAAATATCCAAATTTGACAGTGAAATTGTCTTCTTATTTTTTTTAATAGATAAGGGCTTTGAGCATGGCTAACAGTGATGTATCGATGTTTGGCTTTCTACGAGACAAAAAAAGAAAATTTTTCTTGGATTCAGCAGTAGGGATATTTAAAATATAAATGTACTTCCAAACCATAGTCCAAAAGCAGCCATCTAAGCATTAATAATTTCAAATTTACAGATTATTTTTATATAGTAGAAATGAACACAGCTGGTGGTTTGGGGGTTTTTGTTTTGTCAAAATCCAGCATTTGATGCACGGATTCATAAAACTTTAGGACAGAGGAACGAAGGATGACTAAGTTATACCTAACAGCCACCACGATCTCACTGACTCGCAGTTTTTGAAAAGGGTGCCATGGATCAATGGAGCCGATGCCTAACATCTACACAGAGCAAACTAATGCAAAGTACCTAAGGATCAGAATTAGAGGACATTTTGGATTAGTCCTGTCTACTTCAGAAGCATTGATGTGGTCTTGGTAAGGAGAGGTTTTGCTTTATAGATAGCTGCTAAAGTTCGTTAGAGGAGACAATGTGCAAGTGGACATGATGGTCTGGTTGACAGACCCCAATTGGAGTCCTGAAAGGTTTTTAACAGATTCAGTCACAAAAAGACATTTCATGAGACTAAGTCATGGAATAAAAAAGAGAGTGCTTGTGTTGCTGATTAGTTGTTTGAAAGCTACGATACTGAAAGTTTGAGTAAATACTTGGAGGGAGTGAGGGTGGTGGGGGAAGGTTGCTGGTTGATTCCTGTTGAGGTCTGAGTGTCCACTTGGGCTGTTCAACATCTTCATAAATAATCTGGAGGAAGGAATGAACGATTGTATGACAAAGTTTACTGATGCTGCAAAGTTATTCATAGTAGGACTAAGAATGAGGGCAAGGGCTGAATACAAAGACTGACAGAAAGATCTTACGAGACTGGAGAATAAAATGGCAGGTGAAATTCAGTGTAGACAAATGAAACCAATGTACAGAGGAAAAAAGCCCTAAGTTTGCATATGAAATATTGGCCTTTTAGCTGACCATTACCTCTCAAGAGTAAGATCTTGAGGTTATAATAAATATTTCCAAGAAAATGTCAGTCTCAGTGCTCAGTATTGGTCAAAAAAGCAAATGCAAATGTTAAGGATCATTAGAAGAAAATAGAGAACAAACCAGAAAATGTCATAATGCCATTGTATGAATTAATGGTTTGCCCACACCGTAAGTATTGCATAAAACACAGGTGCCGTCATTTTCAAAAGGAGATGTTAGAACTGAAAAAGGCTCTGTGAAGGTCAACAAAAAATATTATGGGTATTGAATAATTTCCAAATGAGCACCCACTAAGTAAACCAGTACTTTCAGTACTGGGAAAGAAGCCCACACAGGAGGGGATGAGATAGAAGCGTGAATCGTCATGGGTGATGTGAAGAGGAGGATAGGGGTTGACATATTCACTGCTTCTTCCAATGCAAGTCACAGAGGCACTTAACAGAGACTGTACAAGGCAGGATAAAAACAAATAAAAAAAGATTTATGTCACCCAGTGGATAGTTAGCCTCTGCCTGAAGTGCCTGTGACTGTTGTGGATGCTAAAGCCACAGGCTTAAAGGGGAGACTGGACCAGTCCACAGAAGAGAAATACACTGACAATTCCAAAATACCTAAATACCCCATCCAGTTCAGAGTGGTGGTGAGGTCTTAACAGGTGAAGGCTGAGATTGTATTAGATGAAAGGCATCACATTATGACAAAGATGTTTTTTTCACTGTTTAGTACACTTCCATCAGTTAAAACATATCTTCTATAAAGGCATCTCATTTCAGTTAGAGCACATCCAGGCAGTGGAAAGGGGACTATGTCCCAGCAGAAGTCGTACTGTGCAGAGGGTGTGCCAGTGCAGAGGTGCAGGAAATAATAGAGAAATACAGATCTTTGAAGGGTACACTGGGAGAGAACAAGAAACAGAAGGGAGAAAAAAGGTAAGGTTCTTGGGGAGGAAATAAATACTTAAAAGCTGAGGTGGAGGTGGGTGGGACAGAAGGAGTTTGATCTGTTGGAGTGCCAGGGCAGACAGGACTGACTTGTGATTTGCAGAGGACTGTTAAATACAGGGCTGATGTGAAGACTCCTGTTTTTCAACCTACTTTTAAGCAGTGGAATGATACCCCATAGCTGTCTTTGAATTTTCCTGTCTTCATCTTCTAGGAAGTTTTTTATTCTCCTTTCCCTCACTGGATTAAAAAGACCTTTAATTCATGCTATTCTCTGCCTGCTAAGGTACACCAATAAAGATCAACCTGGGCATGTCTATTTTGCTTAAAATACTCATAGCGAGGTCAGAAGCAAGGAACAGAATTTCTGAAGACAGTGACTTCCACTTCTATTTTCCTCTAAATATGTTTTACACTGGGATAAGGAAATAGCTTAACAGTGGTATACTTGGAAAAATGAAACACTTCTCTTCCACAATAACTGATTAAAATGAAATCCAGAGATCTAAAGACTGCAGTAGGCCTACCTATGTCAATGAATTAAGTAAAATTTGGTCCGTAATGTGACAGAGAATTGCTAGACCACCTTAATGTACTCAACCTACTTTAAAAGTACTGATTTTCCCAAACAAGCAAAATAATTTTTCTCATCATTTATGTTTACTTAAGACCTTTACTTTTCATGTCCATGAACTTTGTGTTATCATGGTTTTTCTTAAAGACACTGCTGGAATTTTTTGTGGTGGGTAAGAAATATTTCTGCTGGTTCAGGTTGTCAAAGCCACTAGTATGTGAAAAAAAGAATCTGTGATGAAAGTATCAGAGAGGTTACGGTAGATACTTAGAATACAATAATCGGGAGGCTTCACTATTATTTCACATGCAATTAAATGGGCTTATGTGTTGAAAAGCAAATAGGTGACAGTACTGGGGAGTATTGCAAGTCATATTTTTGGCCTAAATTAGTCCAAACCTTGTATCTTCTGCTGTGGATTCCTCCCCACCCCCCCGTATAACTACAGAGGCTAAAATCTCCGCCATATCTAGAAGACAATATTAAGATAGGTGGCAGCAAGTTTCCTAAACCTACGAAAATTGTTGCCACCACTGGTAAAATGTCTTAGCAAGTATTTCTTTTTTCTTCTTGACACCAAAGGCACCTACAAATTAAGAAAATATCAACTGTTGTTTGTTCATTTACATCATCAAGTGTATGCTCTCCATACTGTGGAATAAATAAAAACACACAGACTTCTTCAGGACGGGCTAAAGGCTAATAATAAAGAGGGAAGTTGAGATGGTAACAAAAGAGTGTGTGAGTTCAGAGTTTGCGACCATAGGAAAGCACTCTGTGACCACAACAAGGTGCCACCTTAGCCAAAAGGGGCTACAGTCTTCTCCGGGTGTTTGCTTTGTAACTGCAGGAGGAGACAAATAGATTTTTTTCCTCCATGTTGGATCAGTTATGTGCAGTTTGAAGACAGACACAGCTCTACAGTTGCTGATGGAGGCTGATGTAATTCTTCACCTTTGGTCTTTAAGGATACTTGAGTATTTCAAAGGCGTGAAGGACAATGCTGTTTCTCTGGCAGGTACCTTCATCACTAGTCAATATAGCGCATTTTTGGTCACGAAGTGTTATTGAACTGGCTAGTAGGTTCATATATATTTCATCTTCCTTCTGATAAGCCAGTGCGGAGACCTGCAAAGACCTGGAGCAAGAAGGAAACCACCTGGGTGTTGCTGGTTTTACAAATCTGAGCATTAACAATGTGAAGTACAGAAGGCGTGACAACAAAGTACTCTTGAGAGGAAAGTCTGACAGAGCTCTGGGGAAGAGTAAAGAGGGAGGCAAAAAACACAAGAGAAAAAAAAGTTATTGAAAAACTCTGGCATTGTAATATCACCTTGTATTTGTAAAGTCAAGCAGAAAAATTTTGCTCCTCTACCAAACATGATGAGACACTGTCTGGGAAAAACATTGATGGCTGTAGATCTTGAGAAGGCCAAAGAAAAGGCTAAGGCACATGGAGGACGGAGAAGTGTTTTGAGACAGCCAGCACGGCTTCACCAAGTGCAAGTCCTGCCTGACCAATCTAGTGGCCTGCTGTGATGGAGTGACTGCATCAGTGGACAAGGGAAGAGCTATGGATGTAAGGTTTATCTGGACTCCTGTAAGGCCTTTGTCACGGTCACCCACAGCATCCTTCTCTCTAAACTGGAGAGATATGGATTTGATGGGTGGACTGCTGGGTTGAAGAGGAATCAGTTGGATGGTCATATTTAGAGGGTAGTAGTCAACAGCTCAATGTCCAGATGGAGATTGGTGAAAAGTGGTGTCCCTCAGGGGTCCATATTGAGACCATTAGTGTTTGATATCTTCATCAATGAAATAGACAACTGATTTGAGTGCACCCTCAGCAAGTTTGCCGACGACACCAAACTGTGTGGTGCAGTTGACATGCTGGAGGGATGGGATGCCATCCTGAGGGACCTGGACAAGCTTGAGAAGTGGGTCCATGTGAACCTTGTGAGGTTCAACAAGGCCAAGGGCAAGGTCCTGCACCTGGGCTGGGGCAACCACCTGTATCAGTACAGGCTGGGGAATAAAGAGATTGAGAGCAGCCTGGACAAGAAGGACTTAGGGGTGCTGGTTGATGAAAAGCTTGACATGAGCCAGCTTGATGTGGGCTTGCAGGCCAGAAGGCCAGCTATATCCTGGGCTGCATCAGAAGAAGCGTGGCCAGCAGGTCAAGGGAGATGATCCTACCCCTCTACTTGGCTCTGGTGAGGCCCCACCCACAATCCTGTGTCCAGCTCTGGAGCCTGCAGCACAGGAAAGACATGGACCTGTTGGAGCGGGTCCAGAGGAGTGCCACAAAGATCGTCAGAGGTCTGGAGCACCTCTCCTATGAGGAAGGGCTGAGCGAGTTGGGGCTGTTCAGCCTAGAGAAGAGAAGACTTTGAGGAGATCGTGTTGTGGCCTCTCAGTAGTTAAAGGGGGCTTATAAGAAAGATGGGGACAGGCTTTTTAGCAGGGCCTGTTGTGATAGGACAAGAGGTAATGAGTTTAAAATAAAAGAGGGTAGATTTAGACTGGATATAACAGAGACACTTTTTACTACGAGGGTGAAACATCGGAACAGGTTGCCCAGAGAGGTGGTAGATGCCCGACGCCAGGAAACATTCAGGGTCAGGTTAGATGGGGCTCTGAGCAACCTGCTCTGGTTGAAGATCATAGAATCATAGAATGCTATGGGTTGGAAGGGACCTTTAGATCTCATCTAGTCCAACCCCCCTGCAGTGAGTAGGGGTATTTTCAACTCGATCAGGTTGCTCAGAGCCCCGTCCAACCTGGCCTTGAATGTTTCCAGGAATGGGGCCTCCACTACCTCTCTGGGCAACCTGTGCCAGTGTTTTACCACCCTTATCGTAAAATATTTCTTCCTTATATCCAGTCTAAATCTACCGTCCCTTAGTTTAAAGCCATTACTCCTTGTCCTGTCCCAACAAGCCCTGCTAAAAATTTTTTCCACATCTTTCCTATAGGCCCCCTTCAGGTACTGGAAGGCTGCTATAAGGTCTTCCCACAGCCTTCTCTTTTGCAGGCTGAACAGCCCCAACTGTCTCAGGGCCCTCTGATCATTTTTGTGGCCCTCCTCTGGACTTGCTCCAACAGCTCCATGTCCTTCTTGTGCTGTGGGCTCCAGAGCTGGACACAGGACTGCAGGTGGGGCCTCACCAGAGCCGAGTAGCAGGGGAGAATCACCTCCCTCGACCTGCTGGCCACACTTCTCTTGATGTAGCCCAGGATATGGTTAGCCTTCTGGCCTGCGAGTGCACATTGTTGGCTCAAGTTAAGCTTTTCATCCACCAGTACCCCTAAGTCCTTCTTGGCAGGGCTGCTCTCAATCCCTTCATCTCCCAGCCTGTATTGATGCCAGTAATTGCTCCGAACCAGATACAGGACCTTGTACTTGGCCTTGTTGAACCTCATGAGGTTCACACAGGCCCACTTCTCAAGCTTGTCCAGGTCCCCCTGGATGGCATCCTGTCCTTCTGGTGTGTCAGCTGCACCACTCAGCTTGGTGTCATCTGCAAACTTCCTGAGGGTACACTCAATCTCGCTAAGTCATTGATGAAAATGTTAAACAGCATCAGTCCCCATATGGACCCCTGAGGGACTCCACTTGTCACTTTGCACATTGAGATGTCACTCCATCCATGAGATGTCCCTGCTTATTGCAGCGAGGTTGGACTAGGTGACCTTTAAAGGTCCCTTCCAATCCAAAATATTCTATTTCTAGTAGTTTGGTAACACTACCTGTTTATCGGTAATAATTGAATCTTGGATTAATAGTTTTTCCTGTGCTTGCTTATGAGCCTGATTCCTTCCAGAAAGAGAAAACATCCACAGCTTAGTTTCACTGTCCCTCTCCACCTTTCTGAGGATCTCTCTGAAGAAAGACATCTTCAGGAATTATCTCCATGTAGCGTAGTCAACAGTGATAGAAGGAAGCAGCATTTTAGCTAAGTTTCTTGGAATTATTGCACTCTAATAAGATTAATGAGAGCTTAAATGGCCAGATATTCACTGTTCTAAATAATTGTGCTTTTTTCCCTTGCTGATGTGCCCAACTGCCAGTGGTTCTTGGTGGCTTGGCAAGCCAAGAAACCTTGGAATGGTGTCATTGATGGCAGCCCCAGCACTTGCAGTGTCCTAAAGCATGTGGGGTAGCCCTGGGGATGCAGAGAGGCCACCTCGTGAAGCCTACATGAGGTCTGGAGCTGGCCAGTACATGAACATGGATAGGTCACTTGGGTTTGAGTGACCCAGTGACAGTGCTGTTCGTGTTTCATGCATGTTACACATGCAAAGTTAAATATAAACCCAGAAATATTTTTGCTGAAATTCATTTAGAGCATGGGAAAGTCCAGGGGACCCAAACAGAGGATAAGGTGTACTCTTTTGGCGTAAGTTTGATGAATGTCACCAAAAAAAAAAGAAAAAGACACAATTGCTGAGAGATCCAAGTTCTGGTTTACTCTAGCAAACTGAATTTCCTGTCATTGTTTCACAATGAGTCCCATCATATTTTTTCTTTCCCTTAAAGTTTCAAATTGTGTGATATCAGGAATACGTTCAAGTTTCTTTGGAGTTTTACCTCTTCGAGTTTTGGAGAAGGCCCTGGTGTTAAGACTTCTAAGTTCACTAAACACGGAAAACACAAAGAGATTACAAAAAAAAAAAATCAACATTTTTAAAATTAGTGTCTTAACGTTTCTAAGACAATTACCTGATATTTAATCCTGACTCAATGTTCTTGAACACATGACATTGGCTATAATGATATCCTCATCTGTAAAATTGGGATAAATATAATTACTTGCCTCAAAGCAGTGCTGGGAAGTTAATCACTTGGAAGAACATATGAGATGGAAGTTACTATAGGCCTGTAAATTATTAGTGTTATTAGTTACGATAGCTTGGGCAATTAAAATATAAATTTTGCTAAACTCCGGCTTTTAACTCACAACAGAGCATAAAGTATGTGTTTTCTCTATAGGAAATACCCTGGAGGAAAGCTTAAGTCTGTATTTACTGACCAACAGAAGGGATGAGTTGGCTTGTTCAAGGCAAATTGCATTAAGTGTAGAAACCCAACAAAAACATAAATTACTGTGTTAGCCCTTACGCACTCAGCTTGAGGTTGTTCACCAATCACGTGGGAACAATTATGTTTATGGATTATTGATTATATTCAACCCTCAGGCAGCTGTAGGCCTCATAAGGCACTTTGTGGTTGCAAAAAGGGTAAATTTTGTAGGCTTTTTCAAGAGCCTTGCTGAATGAGATTTAAGAATGTATTAATCAATCTCTAGGGTCAGTTACCACTAGTAATCAGACTAGATGGATAATTTGATTAATTAGGGATTCTTTAGGACATAAATAGCTACAGTAATAACGTTAAGTAAACTAAAAATACAAGGTACTAACACAAAGGTCTAATTCATGTATATACAAGGAAAGTAAATTGTAAATACATTGCGAGTTATGGTAGGAAACAGCCATTGTTTTCTCCAGGGATTGCCAGAGGGTGGGAAAGGATGGCACGTTTTTCTCCTGATGGTTGCCTCAGTGGAGCATACCAACAGCAGAGTTTCTGCATTTTTTTCTGAACAATAGAAGTCTTTTTATTTCCAATGATGAACTGACTGAAAATAACAGGATTTGAGCCAAAACCCACTAAAGTCAGTCAAGGCCCTTCTGTTTTGAATGCTACTGTACTGATATAGGACTTTCTTTAATTGTGAGATGTTTGGCTCCTGTTTTACAGGGAATTTTGTGTTTCCAGTTTGCTGCTATTTGGTCTTTAAGGGTTTTCTTACACTGTTTAAGGGAAATAATAGCATTCTCTGCATACTGATAATACAACTGTGCTTTGTGTAGCATGTCCAGTTAAATAAATTAGCTTTGCAGGTTTCTTTTCCACCTACTCTATACACTTTTTTCCTTCAATTTTATCTTTTTAATTTTTTATTTTTGATTTTGCTCTCATGGCATGTAATGCTATTCCAGTCTAGTCCAGAGGAGACAGGATTGTAAATCCTTAATTCCAGCAAGTCCTTCCAGGACAGCTCTGTGGGACAAGGCTGCCCAGGAAACCAAGGAATAATATGTCTTCTCAAGTCCTTGGCAGTTTAATGTCAATGGAAAGATGACTTCTGTTTCTTAAACTGGTATTTTCCCACTTGCTCCTCAAAGGAGTGTCAAGATGTCTTTGGCACATATACTGCTGTTCAAAAAATGTTTTATAAAGCATATGATCAAAAACACATGTTTATGTATAGCCAGTTTAATACTCTTGATATGTTGCACCTTAAACCAGAACCTCATCCGATATGTATGAGGCCTTATCTGTGAGACAAACATGTTCAGCACATTTATGTTCCTGTAATTTATGGACAATATTTGAAACTGGATTTGCTTTGTATTTTTAAGAAAGAAACAGAAAGAACAACAAGTTCTTATATAGTGTAGCTCTATACATTTGCTAGACATTTAGTGCTAACTGAAACATGGAAAACTGTATTTTACAAACCACCATCAACAGAGGGAGGAAAATGTTCTCCTGTCCTCTGGGAAACTCTTTCCTAAACACGTGTGAGAAAGGGGCACTTGGGGTTTTTGTGTGACTGTCGACCATACATCACAGCAGTGAAACTGCTGGAAGGTACAAAACTCTCCTCCTTTGCTAAGGATTAGTACATTGAGCTATACCAAAGTGATGTGAGACAGTAGTTTATATTTACACCGCCACTGCTTTTGTCTTAATATGGAAGGAGGAAAGAGGGCAATAAATAATAATGAAGTAGCTACTTATGATCATGCTTCAGCAAAAAATCTCAACAGGATTAAGGAAAGGCCCTGATCTCGGGCCCCTTGGCTGACACTGGCAGGGTCGGGAGATGGCAGGGGCTGCAGCTCCAGCCGGGTCCCACAGCTGAGCCTGAGCTGAAAGCAGTTCCCAGGGACACGGGTTGGCACTGGTGGCAGTGTCAGTCATGTGTCAGTGGCTGTCACTTGAGTAGCTGATACTGTACTTCTGCAAAGAGAGGTTTAGAGGAGGGCTACTAGCACAGAGACGGAGTGGCATCACGGAAATCTTATGGTTACCCTGCATTGCAATGAGCTGAAATTCGTCTTGAGATCAGGACAGCTCATGAAATGTTTGTGTAAGCCAGCAGCTTGTGTCCAGAAGTAGCTAAAAGCATCTGTCCAGAAGAGAGTGTAAAAGCAGGGCAAGCGTCAGGGTACCTCTTCAGAGATGTGTCACACGGGCTGGTTTGAACAAGGGGCTCATGTTGCTCTGCACAACAGCTGTAAAGCGAAGAAGAAAAATATTATAGTGTGGAGGGAGGGAAAGAAAGAAAAGTGCCTATGCTGAGCAAACCACAACTCTGCAGGCAGCCTGAGGTGTTCTTTGGCAGGGGGGGCGGTTAAAAGCATGTGTTTTCCAAAACAGCTTTAATGAAAGCCAGTATAATTTTCTAAATTAATCGAAATTTTTCTCCTTAAGCTTTGTATTGCCTATGTTTGCTATCTCAGAAGCTGTGCACCTGTCAGACCTTCTGCTTGTTATCTAGCAAGTGTTCTCGGACTCCTTTCTTTTGTCGATCTGGATTTGAACTCTCGAGAAGATGAAGTGTCCTTCCTTATCTATTTCTTCTTCCCAGTGAAAGTCAGGCTGTTAGCATGTGTGGGGGCAGTGCATCTCAATTGCATGCTGCCACGGCCCTGATAAATCCAGCAGCATGTGGCAGTGAAGTGTTTGGCAAACCTCAAAGATAAGTAAGATAAATGCTGTGCACTTTCCCAGTGAAGATCTTCATAAAAATATGAAGTCACTCAGGCTGTGATCTGGGCCTCTTCCTTCAGAGAGCTGCTGTATTTTCCTGTCTGCTGCATCAGGCTTATTTGTAAAACTCGAGAGTTTGGGGAAGTGAGATAGTAGATCATGTAGTGTCTATTGTAAAATCTGTAAGAGTACTGCTTATAGGCATTATTGTTACAAATGGTGGTGAACCTGGCTTGGTCTACCTTCTGCAAGCATGCCAGCTGTTCAGAAAAGGCTTAAGGCATCTCTGAGCAGCATAGGTCTCATTTTTGTCCCAAACCTTCCACAGAAGGACTTGTGCAGTGTTGGACCTAGTACTGCTATGCCAGGACAGAGGAAACAAAAGAGAAATCGGCAGTCGACACACAGTTCCTTCTTCATCAGGCATTGCTGCTTGTGCCTGTCAAGGTCCAGGATATTCAAACTATTCAAGTGAGGGAGCAAAGTGCAGAAAGATCCTTTCTTTTTCCTAAGTTATACCTGGGAGGTGGGCTTGCCCTGGTAGTGGGGTGTCCACCCAGACATCAACCCAAGGCAATATAGCAGTATGAGGACTGAGGCTGCTAGAGAACTTAACCCAAAACTTAATGTCTTCAGTTTTGACAGTGTAATTCGTATTCTGTGCGGATACCTGCAAGCCTGGGCTGGTATCAGCTGTACTAATAAAAGTGATAGCTGGTGTTTATAGAAAAGACAGGTCTGTTGTCACCCCAGTTTACATAGAGTGGCAGAAAAATGATTGTTACCCTTTGCCTTCTGCTTCCTGACCTGTCCTTGTTCTGTGCTGTGTATCTGTGCTACCCGATGCTGTCTATGCTATGCTCCTTATTCTCGGAACACATACACTCCGACTAAGGTATCGTGAATGAGGCTCTGCTGTTTTCCGAATCACAGTGGTAGGGCAACACAAAGAAGATGAAGACCTGCTCTGTTCAATCCACTGTAAAGCAGCAGGTAGACAATTTCATTCTCTAAGGCTGCCAATACTTTCACGGACTCTTAAGTTTTACATTAGGAGGCAGAGGAAAACTAATTAAACTGAAGTAGAGCATTGAAGGTTGGCTGAGGAGACATCATTTTGTGTTTGTTACATCTGTTCAGGCAGTGTTTTAAACAAATCATGCCCTCTTTGCCAGATAGATTTTCAGTAAATGCTTTATCTACTGGTCTGTGTAATTTTAACATTTCATTGTGTAACTCACATTGCTATATAAAAAAATTATAACAGTGCCTCAGTGAAAAGATGCCAAGTTCTTATTGCAGTGATTTAAGCTCCAATTCATTCAAAAAGAAACGTTTCAAAATTATATATGATTGATGTCCTTCAGCTACAAAATAGGTAGAGACTCCTGATTCTCCTCTTTTACTATTAAAATTACTTGAAATACAAGGTAAAGTACATTAGTTAACCTATTACTTAAAGGCCATAAAACTGTCATCTTTCTGGCACTGTAGGAAGTGCCTCCAGAATGTGAACAAATGCCTGCTTTTTCCAGCTGTGATCTGTGCTGTAATTTTACTGGCATGTTATTATGCTATCCTGTGTACTAGCTCTTTACACTTTCCAGATACCACAAAACAGTGTAACAGCGTTTGCTTTTCTTCTACTTACTAAGAGATATACAACCTCCCAGTCACTTTCTGAGTTGCATGCGCATTTCCCAGGCTTGCCTTCCAAAGAAGCAGCTATCAGAAGCTCACAAAGCCTGTTGTTGAGTCATTTATCATATTTGAACTGTGGTTGAGTTTGGAGCCCCTAGCCAAAATCTAGAGTCCATCTATCAAGGCAATGTATAGCCATGCTGTAAAGGACAGTCTTTACCTAATGATTGGGCAGAGTGGGCAGAAAATACAACATTTCAGGGGTGTGCTGTACCTTCACTGGAGGAGGACCTGAGATGAGTCACTGGCAGCTCATAGCAGGCGCTTCCAGGCTGAAGGTGAGCTGCTCCCTCACTCAGCTCCCAGTATCCCATCACTGTGAGAGCACAGGGATACTGCATGTCCCTCCCCTGTGCTGAGCCCACTGAGCTGTCACAGAGAAGAAGGACACGGGGTACATGGTAGGGGATGCATCCCGAGCTGCACTGCTGCACCTGCTGTATTTCAGGCAGGTAAGATTTACAGACGATTCGAGGTTTGGCTGTGGTTCTAACAGTAAATTCCCCCAAATGAGATGGGGTCTCTTTTAGCACAGCCCTGGGCACCAGGAGATGGCATGGTGTTCCCAGAGCCACCAGATAAGACCACTTGTTGCTGTCAGCATGGTATAAAACTTCCTCTGTTATGCAGTAAGGAGAGTTTCACATCCCCATGCCATAACAGCCCTTCTGAGAGGCTTTGCCTGGCACAACAAGATGCGTTGTCCATAGCCCTGGCACAACAGAGTGAAGACAAAAGGGACCATCAAATGGTGCTGTATGACCTGTGTGGTGAGTAATGACAAAGGCCTGGAATTTGTGCAGAGCAAAGGAGTTATGTCGCTGGGCATAGGAACCGAGCTCAAAGAGCAGAGAGCACATTGTCCCAGGGGTCTCCATCATACCTATCCTTTGAGTGAGAGGAGGAATTAGGCTTTCCAAAAAGCAAGTCACCATGCCTTCCAGGACAAATGAGTTGGTCATGCAACCAGCAGGGCTGTTTGGGCAGATTGGTAATGGCTTGTGACATTAATAACAAGGACAAGTAGGAAAAGTACTGTCTTTCATTATAAGCAGAGGTTGTGCCTGAGTAATCACATTGAGGAAAATGTATTATAACAGAGCTGTCCCATATGGGCTTCTTCAGTGTGCCAGATCGCATTAGTTTTTCCCCTCCTTGTTTACCATTTAAATGTGTATTTCTGCGACTGTAATCCAATTTGCCATATGAGGGATGCGAAATATGAAGCCTTGGTACCTTCAGTTCAGTCTTTGATAGACTTAAACTTTTTTCCTGGAGAAGAAGTTGCTAACTTTCATAGCTAGGTTTGACCTAAATCTGTGAAGGTCAGAGATAACCCTTTGAGTTTCCATTTTAATCTATTTATTTCACCAGCTGTGGTATAACATGCTTTATTCTATAAAAAAAGACAATGAATGAAGAATTTTTTCTAGTTAAGAGTGACCTTGGAAGTAATTCATAAGTGTTGAGCACAGTTACACAGCTGCATGGGCAGATTGTGTAAAACTACAGCCATTAAGCAGAAAATATCTCAGAAAGAAACCCTGCACTGAAACACCATGGTCAGACATATGCAAAATAATAAATCTTAAGAAAATTCTTACCAGTAACAGGGAAATTATTCACGATTGTTGAGCTTTGCCTGTGTCCCAGCTGATTAAAAGTCAATGGTCATGCAGTTGTGCTGTACTGTATATCATCTAAAAGGCAATTTTCCCTCCAGTTGCAGGAAAGCTTCAGATTTGATCGATTACATTGCTTTTTGCTTGAATTTTACCTGTACAGATTGATGACTACCATACCATACATGTAGTACCTCAGCAAACAAACTAATTTTGCTATCAATTTATTTATGGGGCACCTTCAAGGGATATTTGCATTCTTTATATAATATTTACCTTGTGATACATTTGGTTATGACAAATGGATTTCCTGCAGGATGTTTACTCAGATGTGGCTTGGCAAATATGATTTCACTAAGCAAGGAGTAATTTTGTTTGTTTGCCCCAGGCTGGTTCATTTGCCAATCAAAAGAATGCCTCTCATGAGAGGATGGATGCTGTCTGGCAGAGTACGGCCAATAATGTACGAGTCAGAAATGGAAAATTATGCCAGAGTTGACATAATGGTTTCTTTTTACTCTCTTACACCCAATTTGAATTAATTAACTTAGAGTAAGTAGTACTATGTCCACATCACTGAAAGGGAACCCTCTGACATGTAGCACCTCTTTTCCTGACTTGCTGTGTGATCTTGGTGGGATGGAGTATCAGAGAATTAATCAGAGACTATTTAATGTGGGGTTCACTAAAACTGAATCAGATTCTGTACCCAGCTGTAGTACAGATCCACGCATGTCTGGGCTTGTTCAGCCTGAAGAAGAGAAGGCTGCGAGGGGACCTAATATATACTTACAAATATCTGAAGGGTGGGTGTCAGGAGGATGGGGCCAAGCTCTTTTCAG
>Ga0065711_1038748_pt1 | contig 18461 bp, 8 predicted proteins | sample Hoacrofraction12_FD_59098 | JGI IMG/M metagenome (GOLD analysis project Ga0065711, IMG submission 59098) | Hoatzin crop microbial communities from Cojedes, Venezuela - Epithelial fraction 12 v2 (version 2) | ecosystem: Host-associated > Birds > Digestive system > Esophagus > Crop | place...
CGGGCCGGGGCCGGGCAGGGGCCCAGCGGCCTCCCCGCGGCACGGGACGGCGGGTTGGTGTTGAATGTCCCCAGACCTAATGCGTTTGCGTGGGAGATGCCTCCAGCATGGCCCAGTTTTGCTGCGAGAGGGCGGGGGTTTCACCGCGCAGTTTTATCTGCGGGCCGGGACGAGGCACTGCAGGGGTGCGCTGGGCTCTGGAAGTAGCGTTTGTTAAAAGAAGTGAGGAAGGCGTTGTCCAATAATTGTCTTTGAGCAGTTTAGCCTCAGGCTAAGTGTGAAAGAAGGGAACCAGGTATTGAGGGTGGAAGGATGCTGGTGATAGTTCAGGGAAAAGTTCATCTTCAGGTGCTTGCTCACGGATGGCTGATGCTTAGCATATCTGATGTCTAGGATTATAGGGTGGGTTACATTTTGGGTGGGTGCTCACACACCCCCCCACCCCCACCCCCCAACCTTCTATGATTTTGCTTGGATTTGAGGATGAGACCTGTTACTAATGGCTGGTTGCAGCTTCTTGTCGCCTTATCTGTTTCCATTAGACCTGACAATCTCCCTGCAGCCCTAGGCAGCTGTCGGGACCATTGCTGATTACTTCTGTGGAGCTCAAAACAGGCCAAAAAGACCCTCTCAGGCTTAGAGCAGGAGCACTTCTGGGATGGATTCAAGCTGATTTAAGGTGTTCTGGACAACCCTAATAAAAGAGGTGCTGTACCAGTGCTATTTGTGAAGGATTGATGATTGCAGGAGCTGTAGAGGTTAGTTACGATCAGTAAATTCACTTAAAATGAGGTGAAAAGCCCACTGCAGTACTAATGCAGGCTAGAGCAGATGTCAACAATACACAGTGCCTAAGGGACCGCTATGTGCTCTGGAGTAAATTCCATTTTTAAAGCTTTCCCTTGCACAAATGAGGTTTGGTGTTACCTTTTTCTAGAAGCAGACTTCTCTGTACTTAGGTGTAGTGCTCTGTGCTGTGAGTCAATACTGATGTGAATGTTTTTTTAAGGTTAGCAGACCTACAAACATAAGCAGTCCCAAGAGTGACAGTGCCCCAAAAAGTGGTAGGAGCAGAGAGACAGTGGCGGGAATCATTCCGTATTTTATTTTCATGTACATTGTTTGGGGGATGTGCTCTGACTTAGAGTGAAACCTGATTGCTTTATATGCAGTGTGCTTACATTATTAAAATTCCAGTGCCACTGTAATACTGGTTGCATATTTTGTGAATGGAATACATGTATCTGAAATAAGCACTGATCAGATGAGAAGTCTGATAATAAGATTTCCCCCCCCCCCTCCAGTTCTTAGATTAGGCAAGAACCGTCAGTATAGCTGATTCTATGTGATGATGTGAGTAGAGAGCCCAAGCATTAGGTGGACACAGCACCTGCGAGTGTCTCTCTTTTTTGTTTACACAGTAATTTGAATGTGTACAGTAAAAGTCAATAACCCTTCCTTAACTTGGTCTTTGTGGATCGCTTTTGAAAGCAAAACAACGCTCATGCAGAATTTGCAGGGGGCTCTACTTTTGAAACTGGCAGGAGACCCAGTGCTTCCACTTCTCTTTCCTAAAGTAAGTTTCTGTTTATCTGTGAACAACCAAAACAAACAGACATCTTGTTATTTTATTTGAATCTGATTCAATCTGTCCTTGTTTATGCTCTAATTTAGCTTCCCTTTTATTTCTACATTTCACTTTGTCATTGGGCTAATACTGGTGTACTTTTTAATTAGTAATACTTTGAACAACTGGATTTGGACTTTTTTTCTCTGAGCCTTTTGTATCACCACAGTAGAGTAGCTACTGTCTTGCCATTGCACTGTCAAGTACACCCTTGCTGCCCCACCTTTAAACTATTAAGATTAGGTAAAATATTATTAGTTAATATTCAGTAGGGAAAATCAAAATGTAAGTATATCAGGATGTGTGTAAGTATATATGTGGATGGAAGAGAATGGTTATTAGAAAAACAGTAATGTTCTTGTGACTAGTCTTAAATTTGTAGTGTATTCCTTATATATGGGATGATAAGGAAAAATATCTGCTTTCCAAAGAATTGAGAAGAAAGAATTAAAAAGAACTTTTTGAAAAGAATTGAGAACTACAAGAATAGCAGATCATTAGTAAAAGTATTTGTTTTATGAAATGGCACTTATGACTGACGTACATTTTTAGTGAAGTGACGTTAACAGTCCTAGCCATTACTTGTTGTTCAGTAGTGGCATACTTCATACTACCCTGGAGTGTCCTAGAGATACGCTAAATAATGTTTTTGTATATAGGTGATGCACAAGGATTTCTGCCATATAACTTGTAGTTTTAAGGGTGCTTGTATGGAAAACAAGGATAGCCTACTGATAAACATGTTGATAGGGTTATTGATGCCATTTTTCAGAGTTAAAGCCAATATATGTACTTAATTTGGGAGAGATGAAATGTGGATATTCATTAACACATGTATATATTGTGAAGTTTTGGTCATTTATTACAACTAGCAGGGATAAGATGCCAAGAGATGTCAAAGTTGGTCTTGGCCCTGATGCATTGCAGCAATTTTAAGTTTCTGGAGATCGATCTTAGTGAAAAGAGAAAGATAAATCTTTTGAAACACAGAGGATGGAGATTTTCAGCTGAAAGGGGCAAAATGGGAAAAAATGTGCGGAGAAGTAAGAGGATGGTACCTGCATTCACTGAAGAGTAAAATTTTTGAAGAAGAGAGCGTATTATGGGCAGTGTAATTTCACAGGTACTGATAACGCTTTTTGTATCATTTTTCTTTCATCATTTGGTACCAGTCAAATATACTGTTTATAAACATTTCTATTTGTCTAAAGCATGTGGACTAGTGGATCACAGCGATGCATGGTTTTACATGATAGACAATAAAATCATGAACCTGAAGGTTCCTTTTTTTAATCCTTACAGCAAAAAAAGCGTGTGATATTAATGCTGAAGTAGTGGGTTGTATTGGCTTTAGGTGCCATCTGGTGGAGTTTTTGCAGCGTGTCGAAAGTGCTGCTTTTCTTTCTGATTGTGTTAGTCTTGCAGATAAGTATGTGCTGAGCACAGAAAAGGTTGCTGCAAGAATCAGAAGTTAGAGATACAGAGATTAGATAAACATGATGACTGGGAGCACAAAGGCTGCGGCAGGGAGAGTTAGTCAGATTATAATGCACATATTTGTAGTATGGGTTTCATAGATTTCCAGTTCTCATAACTCTTAACATTTTCTCATTCATTTAATGTATAATTAGTGATAGCCTCTTTACTGTGAAGCAAATAAAGTTCTTGGTAATAATAGTTTGAAATTAAGATGATGACATGATGTTATAATCTAACTTTTTTTCAGGGGAATGCTGTCAAGATATTTTAGGGTTTATTTTGTACAGGCATCTTAAGGTGATGCATTGCTATTAATATAACCCCAAAGATTGTATTAAATAGCAAAAGGATTTGTGTACACTTTATGCTAGAACAGTCACTATATACATGGTTGTTAGACATCTTTGGGACTTAAGAGTCAGTTATAAGAGTTACAGTAGAACTTCTCCCATGGGAGAAAGTACTGCCATTTTGCTTAACCAAAGAGCTTAGAAGTATATTATTTTCTGTATAGGCCTCAGGAATAAGGTCCTTTTTGCGTGTCCATGCGGGTCCTATCTAAAGCATGAGCTAGTGCTTGATAAAGCAGGATTGCATTTTGGATGCTGCCTCCTGCAAGCAGTTGAGACATCTGGGAAGAGGCAGGGAAGGGAGAGGAAATACTTCTGTCTGCCTGCCAGGAAGGCTAGTTATGCAAGGTGGAGAAAGGAGGTTATACTGTGAGATGTGAGAAAAACTCTGCCTTTAGGAAAGATATGTTCATTTGCCATATTTATGCAGTGTTACATACTGTTCAGACATGTACCTGCATCTTTGGCATTCAAAATTTGTTTCCGAAGTTGAGATCCTGTAGTCCTGAGTTATGCAAATGAATACATAGAATCATAGAAAGTTTTGGGTCAGAAGGGACCCCTAGAGGTCATCTAGTCCAACCCCCTCGCAGCGAGCAGGGACACCGCTAACTAGATCAGGTTGCTCAGAGCCCTGTCCAACCTGGTCTTGAATGTTTCTAGGGATGGGGCCTCCACTACCTCTCTGGGCAACCTGTTCCAGTGTTTCACCACCTTCATTGTAAAGAATTTCTTCCTTATATCCAGCCTAAACCTACCCTGTTTTAGTTTAAAACCATTACATTTAAAACCAATACATCATGTAGACAGAAATTTTGTGTAGCTAAACTGACTGTAAATTATATAAAGATCAGAGTTTTGAGACAAAAAGTGTATCTATGTGCTTTGTAGGCCAGCAATTGCAGTAAGGGTGATAACTATGCAGATTTGATCCAACAGAGGGAGTAATATACATACACTTGGTAGTGTGTTATAATTTGATAAATTTAGCACACTCATCTCTACGTATTTAAGTATTGATATTTGAAGTGCTTATAAAAATGTTAATTTTGGGGAAGGAAGATTTTTTTGCTTGATTTACTTATCCAGCCAACAAAGACAGTAGTGACAGTATTCCAGCCACCACTCCTTTACAGTACTTAAAAACTTTTTGAAAGGCTTTTCTGTTGAGATAAGTTGAGGATAGTAAATTAAAGTTATGAAGTCTGAGGGCAGCTAAAATATCCTCATGTTAGTGGCAGCTGACAATGCAGTCTGCAGCATTAATGACAATATTAACATTTAAAATGCTGGGAATGGTAAACTATGGAGGCCCATGGTGGAGCAGAGGTCCACCGGCAGCCCGTGGAGCCGACCATGGTGAGGCAGGCTGTGCCCCTGCAGCCCATGGAGGTCCACGGTGGAGCAGAGACCCACCTGCAGCCTGGGGAGGACCCCATGCCGGAGCAGGGGGATGTGCCCGAAGGAGGCTGTGACCCTGTGGGGGACCCACGCTGGAGCAGCCTGTTCCTGAAGGGCTGCACCCTGTGGAAGGGACCCATGCTAGAGCTGTTTGTGGAGAGCTGAAGCCTCTGGGTAGGACTGACATTGGAGAAGTTCGTGTCTCGTGTGGGAGGGACCCAGTACTGGAGCAGGGGAAGAGTGTGAGGAGGAGGAGGGAGCGGCAGAGATAGCGTGTGATGAACTGACCGCAGCCCCCATTCCCTGTCCCCCTGTGTTGCTTGGAGGGGAGAACGTAGAGAAATCAGGAGTGAAGTTGAGCTCAGGAAGAAGGAAGGGCTTGGGGGGAAGGTGTTTTTAAGAATTTGGTTTGTTTCTCATTATTCAACTCTGATTTAGATTGGCAATAAATTAAACTAATTTCCCCAAGTTGAGTCTGTTTTGCCCATGATGGTAATTGGTGAGTGATCTCTCCCTGTCCTTATCTTGACCCACGAGCTTTTTGTCATTTTTTCTCTCTCCTGTCCAGTTGAGGAGGGGGGAGTGATGGAGCAGCTTTGGCGGGCACCTGGCAGCCCATGAATTACTCTATAACATTAGCTATTAATAAAATACAATTATCTTTACTGAGTTCATATTGGTTTTGGTTTATAATCTGTAGGATTTATTGGTGAAATTGATTTCAGAAGTATGCCACTGCAGACATGCATCAGGGAAGGGTCTGCTAGATTTGTCCCAATACAACAATACAAACCGATATACAGAGGGCTATTTATAAAGTCTCAAAGCATTATGCCAGCAAACTTAAAATTAACAGTGAGCAACTAATTAACAATTATACAACTTGAAAGAAGTGCTAATTAAAAAGTTTTCAAGAGATGAGTTTTCAATTGAAATACAAAATTAGCCAGAGACTTAGTGCCTGAAATAGAAATTTGGACTGATTAGCAGAAATGCAAAAAGTACTAACTTTGTAAGAAATGAATTTTTAATTTTCTCTTCAGGTAAGTCTCTGCCAATCTTCAGGATCAGAAGAAGATACACTGTTTTGGATCAAACTATTTTTCAGTGTTGGTGTGTGTCATACATGTTTACGGTGTGTTCAGTTGCAGAAATTGGAGGTTTTGGCAGAGAGACCATGACTCTGTGCAGCTCTGATGATTTCTGTGCTGCTGAGTGCAAAACTCCTGCCTTATTCCACGAACACAAAATGAGGTAAGAAACAGGAAGATAGAAGTTGTCTGGAAGACTGAGAGTTGCTTGTTTAAAGTCATTGAAATCTGGTAATTGGGGAAGCTTTGTATCTTTTGAGGTTTGTAGACTCTGTGCCTTTATGTCTTCTATGGAATGTGAGGAATGGGAATCCACTGTTTTCAGAAGTGGTTTAGATGCTACGTTTTTGCAAGACAAAGTGGCGAAGGGTGCATAAATGGAATAAAAGCATTAAATAAATAATAATAATAAAAACGTTAAAATCTGTTCTACCTGCAGACTCTCTGAAAAGATCTTTTGAGGTTGCCTGGTTTTATGCATTGTAACTTGTGTATGAGTATGTGTGGGATGATGCAGAAGGAATGAGATTATTTTGATAGAGCGGAGTGATGTCTGCATGTTAATTCAGCAGATAAGTATTTTGATTACTTGTGTTTGTGTCTGAGTTAATGATGGGTGCTTTTTCTTTAAGCATGAATCTTTGTCAAACCCTGCTTCTTGCCACCAAGTATATTTCTAGGATGACCTCATTTTTTAAATGTTATTTTTGATAGTCTGTCTCTTTTCTGGAAATCATTGTTTTAGGTGTATACTTGGCAATCTAAAGAAGTGATGAGACTTCCTGTGGAGTGAAAAGCTTAATTCCACTAAGCGTTAGACTAGAGATCTGAGTTCGATGCTACCTCACACATACATGAATGAGTCATCACAGCAGATAAGGTTGCAGAAAAAAAGGCACAGTTCACTGCATGTAAAATTAAAGAGACCAATCCATGCTAGCTTTGAAATAATAGAACTCATGAATAATCTTGAAGGCAGTCTTGCATCTTGCTCCTGGCTGTTCATATGCAGTACTCCAAACACCTTTTAAAATTCCTATTGCAGAACCATTTCATCGCAGCTTGATAAACACTAACAGGTTTGACAATAATAAAGCTTATTTAATAGTACTGGAATGGGTTGCATATTTTGGTTTTTTCCTGTTGTGGAATGAAAGAGGTTGGAAGAGAATCTACATGTCACTGAAATATTTTTCTTTGCGTGTTGGGAGTTGACACTGTCCTAAACCTGCATTTTCAGATGATGATGTAATCTATAGATGTCAATTTATTTGGGAGATTTTATGCAAAGCCTCTAAAATTGAGATGGATTTTACTGTGAATATGCGTATGCTCATAACGCAATTCAAATAGGCATTAAAAGAAAAAGCCTTTGTATGGATCTGTAAGATTTGTTCTTTATTAGTTTACGCTATACTTAGGGGCTAAGCACTGTGCTAAAAACCTGTTATGTCTTTAAGGGTTAGCATTGTGTAAGATTATATTTTCAGAACTATGTAAATATTATTGGCGTATAAAGTGAGTTTTTATTCATACTTGCCTGTAGTTACTGTAAAAGATAGGCTCCAGTTATCCTCAGGATTAGAATTGCTGCAGTTTGGAAATGAAGATGGTTTCTAATTATAGCAGCATTGGAGTGTGAATGGTCTCTGACTCACTAATGATGTTCTTCAGAGCTGCAGCCCATCCTATCAAGGAATGTGAAATCATACCAGTGAGTACAGTCTGCGCTACTTACATTGACTGCTTAGAATAACGGTGACTGGCTCATGCCAAATGTAAAAGTACAATGATTGCAGTGAAACTGTATTGTAATGCTACACTGGGTTTCATTAAGAGGCATTTTCCTCATACAGCATCGCTGATTCAGAGCAAAGATGTCATTCAGGTAGTTTAGTTCAATATGCCTTTGCTCACCTTTACTAGCACCGTGCATTGATGAACAGAGATTATGATAAAGGTAGGTTTTCTTTGAAGCTACTTTAGGCTGATTTAAGTGGGCAAAGGAGATATATTTCATAAACAGGAATAGCAACTGGCGTATGTTGGCTGATTGTTTAACTTTCCTCTTTTATTTTAAACATCTTAAATTAGATTAATCTTAAGCAGATTTACTGTTAGGCCATTATTTTTCTCAGGAAAAATCATAACCTTATGTTTTAGCCGTGTCTTAGGCGCTTGGAATGATCATGGTCTGTTGTTGAATTTCTTTTTTTCTCTGCAGGATCCATCAGTTTAAGTATTTGGAAGACTTATGGACTATATCTATAGTATATCATGGTTTAAATGGATTCTGTGCAGTTCCATCTTTAGCTGCTGTGACCTCATTCCTGCTACTGGACGATAACTTCACAGCTAGCTGGTTGCCACAGCAGTGCTTTTGGCAGTTCTTTCTGTAGTTTATAATGAAAAACCAAATGATCCAGTAGAGAGGTTAACCCTATGTACAAAGAATGTGGAGGATGAAACAGTATACACTAAATCAATAACAAAATATATTTTTTTAAAGGAGCGCCCATCCATCATCATGTCAAGCCAATTCTGATTAATAAACATAAGAGTTTGAAAAGATCACCAAGTACCACTGTCTGTAAGAGCAGATATAAGATGGCCTTAGTCATTAGCTCCCTGAGAATCACCAGCATGCTTGATTGAAGCTTCAGTCTCTCAGTAGTGGGCAGATTGTAATCCACGCATTTAAAGTTAGTGTGTTTTAGACAATACCTGTGCCTCTAGGCATTGACACACTCAAAAATAGAGATTATGTAAAGTGAGAAGTATTCCTCTCGGAAATACTAATCCTGGTGTATAGGCTGTTGTCATGTAAAACATTCACTTTTGACAAGCAGCTTTTGGGTAGGCCTGGTTCCTGTAGTTACAATGATGATGTGGATCACAGTGGATAGAAAGAAGTGGAGTAAAGCTATGGAAAGCAATAGAGTGAAGCCAATTAGGAGTTAAAGCATCTCTTAACATAGGAGAGAGATGATGAGAAGTAAGATTGGACTCCTTAGGATAAGACGACTGAATTAGAAAGGAAGCCTAGAAGGAATCTTGAAGTTATGTACATAATGGTGACTTTTTTATTATGTAGCTGAAATTATTAAAACAATTTGAAAACGGTTTAAAGCTCCTGAAGGGAAATGATTGGGGACTTTTTTCCGCCTTGCTTTAACTTTGGTTAAAATACGTTTTCCCTGAAGCGTTAGTGTTCTTACTAGGGCTTCTTACCATTTAGGCAGGTCTGTTATTGTCCATTTTCTGCTGCCTCATGGAAAATTGCTTTCCCATCTTTTCAACTGACTCATTTGAACAATAGTTCAATATCCTAATGCAATGAAAGATGAGCTTCAATTAATTCTGTGGCATCTCTGCTGTTTCCTAACTTTCAGGACTAAATTGTAGCAAGAATGCAAAAAGGGCATCTAAGTACATATTTGGGGGTAGAGGGGGGCAAATACAGTGAAGATTTGCTGGCTGTTGCCATCTGGTCACAAAAATGTCAAAGGAGGCAATTGTCTGTGAAAATGACCTGGATGGAGAAGTAAGAGAGGGAAGGGCACAAGGAGGAAAACCCTGTGAATAGGTGTATTGTTAGGAGCATAAGATACCCCTCCAGAGTGCTGTTTTTTGAAAATAAAGTGTTATGTGCAATCTGGTGTATTCCGAAAGAAAACGGAAAGTCTGGTCACAAGTGTTTTCATAAGACCCAAGGATAAATCCTGGAGAGGGAGCAGCATGGCTGTTGCTTATGGATACCTTCTCCTGTCTTGCAGCAGGATGGTGGAACAATGGCTCCTTCCTGAGCAGGGCTGAAAGAAATTGCTTCATAGCTGGGGAAAGAAGGCTGGAAAGTTAAAAAAGTAGGTGGAATAAAATATGAGGCAGCTGCATCAACAGCATTGCACTAGCAATTCTGTGCCTCGCTGTTTCTTTGAAATGTCCTTTGCTGGACAGTCATAAATGTTTTGACACCTGTGGCACATTTTCCTCCTTGACTCTTGACGAGTTCAAAATATGAATACTAAAACACAAACTAGAACAAACCAAGCTAACAAGGCTGTGGCTAAATGTAATTTTAAGACATTGGCTAAGGAGGTTTTTTTTCCTTTATAGCCCACATGAAAGTTGTCCAAAAATTATCTTTGGCCTGATTATAGTGAAATAGCTTCAGAACTGGAAGGCTGGCTTGGATCTCATTTCACTGGTGCTGTGCTTCCTCTGGCTTCAGTGACATTGCTGTGGATGATGTTAGTTATGGTATCATCAAAGCTTAATAGTTTACTATTAATTGATACCTATTAATTAGTTATTGGATACCATCCAGTCGATTTGTTCAAGTTACATGACTCGTATCTATAAAATACGTTGCACTCAGTGCACATATTCAAACTTTAAACCAGTTGTAAGATGCTTTTAGTAAATAAATGCCTCTTGTGTTAAGCTGCATCCATCCCACTGACAGGATTTGTGAAGCGGTGTAATGTAGCAAATCATATCCAACATAAACAGATGAAATGCACCATAAATGAGACGGGATACATCTGGAAAATGGTGTAATGAAAGTAAATGTATGATTTCAGTAGATTGGGTATTTCTAATTAGCCCTGAATAGTTCATTTTCATGGATAAGTATATATCCACCTAATTCAATGTGTAGTGCTGTCATGATAGTTCATGATGGGTGCTCTTTCCTTTTGTTGCCGGCAGATGTCTCTCTTGAATATTGCATAGCATGACAATTGATAACTGATTTAAGGTCCTTGTGTAGGTTGTACAGCTGTTAAGTACTGCTTTCTAGCTGCTTCCCAATTAACTGAAATTCTCTTCTGCTCTGTGCAGCAACGTGTCTTTGCACACAGAAGTCTAGAAATATATCGAGTTAATGGTATCCAAGAATTAATATGCACAAATGTCATCCAAATATCCTTCAGTTCCATAAAAAATAATAATGGAATAGTGCGTTGCAGGAAAGACAATGTGAAAAATACATTGTTTGATTTTGCTGGTGAAAAATATTACAAAAAAAGGGAGGGCTAAAACAAGGCTTGAATAATCTAGCAGAAAAAATCTCTTACCTAAAGCTGAGAGAAAAATCTTTGGTATAATCGTGAAATTACTCATGTGCCATTTTGGATTGTATTCCCTAATTCATATTCTGACCTGAAATAAGGAAGTAGCCTAAGCAGGGGTGGCAAACAGATAGTATAAGATTTTATATTTTACCCTTACTAATACTGAAGTAAGATTTTAAGTGAGAAGGTGGAATCTGGGGGGAAGTTTGAGCAGGGTGGAATTTGAGTAAGTCCAATGTATAGTAATGGGAAGGCCTTACGGGTAGCAGCTGCTGCAGTAGGGAACAAACAGGTGGATTTTTTTGGGGTGGGGAACTGAATGTTGATGAGATGCTGAAAAGATGAAAACAAGGCTTAAATTGTCTGGTATCGGTAGAGGGACAGATCAAAGATGTAATGTGCTTGAAATATCAGTTGCTGTATTGGGTGGCAGAAATTTTGACATGCTGTAAAGGAGTGGGTACATACTACAGAAGTCCACAGTGAAAGGGAGAGAAGTCACAGTGGAGGTTCACTTGTTATGGAATAGAGTTTGGCAAGTAATTGTGGAAATTAATTAATTGGTATAAGTTGCAGAAGAAGTGGTCTGAAAATAAGGATTAAACGATTAAACGGGGCAAGGGTTCACTAGGGACTTTCTCTTTATTAGCACAGCCTCATGCTTCGGTCTGCTTCTTAGATAAAGGTTCACAAGAAGGATAAGAAATTTCAGAAATGGAAGGGGTTATTGAGTAGTGAAAATGGGATAACTGAAAGGGTGCAATTTTAACATGCTGAATGTAAATGGAGGTGTTGTGTCCAAGCAAGCGTGTGCAGCATTAGCATGCGTTTCAAAAGACATGTCACTGAAATTCAAATACATTTTACGCATACAGCTCACTCAATAATGATCGAGATTAGGGGGGTGGTGGTGGGTGCTGTTAGGGCAGAGATTAATTTGTCTAACAGTCGAGCCAAGTTATTTTCCCCACTGAATACTCTTCAGGTGCAAAATGAGTGCAGTGCTAGAGTGGAGGATCTCATCTGCTACCTGACATTAGTGTTTAGTGTAGCAGAATTTTTTTCTATTATAATATACGCTTCTGGAAAATCAGAAGTGAAGTCTGATAGAACACCTAAAGAAACTGGCTGTGTATTTTAAAGTGTTTTTTAATACCAACCCTTTAGGAAACAGTGATACATCTCCAAAAGAATAGATACTTCAGAAATGCACTGCTAGAGATAAATTCTGTTATTGTGTTTTGTATTACTTTTCAAGTTCTTTTAGTTTCTTTTATGAAAAGCTATTACTCTTTCACTGTGAGAGTGTTTCTGTGGGAAATATGTCTGATATCTACAGATCCCACATAGGGTTGTTTCAGGGATATGTATAGTTTCTGAGGGCACAACTTCTATTATAAGGAAAATGAAAGTTCTCTTTTTTTTTTTTTAATGAACCATACAATGTAAGAACAAAGAGGCCCTTGATAACTTTGCAACAAAGAAAAGGGAAGAGAGTCTTATTTCCAAGAGTGCAAGCAGAAATTTTATGAGTGTAGAATTCTAGATATGCAGAAAGAAGAAAAATACCTGGATGGCAAATTACCCTTAAAATGAATGCATAATGGGTGTCCATTTTTCTAGCTGGCTTTGCAGATGTCAGCCATGGAGTCTTCCTTATGAATCTAAACTTAAGGAGATGCTGCTTAGGGCTGCTGTCCTGCCACACCCTGCTGCTCTGCATACTCTAGGAAATAGTGGAACATTTCTAGATTAACGCAAATTAATTTGTTGGAAGCTGTATTTCTGCACAGCTGGTCAGACCTTGCTCTGCTTGTGTGTGTGTATATATATAGTGAATACTACATAAAATACTGACTGTGGGATTTGCTGATAGGGAAGGATAAGTACTTGCTGATGAGGAATTTGGTTAAATTGCTGATCATAACATTAACGTTGATTTACTGAATTACTGTGCTTTACTGGGAAGGGATTGGAAAGTACGGCAGGGAGAAACTTCTCCTTGCTTGTGGAAATCCAAGTCATTTGACTTTAATTAGTAATCTGTTTCTGGAATTAAGGCAAGAGAATAAGGACATATCAGTCATAACATCACTGCTGTATGAGCCTTGCCCCAATCTCATATGGATTTCCCCTCTCCGAATAGAAGTAATATAGATCAACACATGTTCATTACTGCCGTGGATTTTAAGGTGTGGAAAGTGATGTCTGAGGTTTAAAAGACGGATGGTCAGTTATTTTATGACTGTTAACAGCACTGCAGTTTGCAAAAGTGCAGAAAATGTTAATCAAATAATGCTTAGAATCTCTACTGGTTGTGTCTAATTGGCAAAAGGATTTTTTCTTGCTTTTGTGTAGTGCTGCACATCAGGTACCGCACATAAATATTTTGTTTCATCTTCTGATACACTCAGTATTGGATGGAGGAAAGGTTTGCTCTGATTCATGTGCTTTTTACTCTGTGCACCCTGTTCTGAGCAGGCAGTTGGACTAGGTGGCCTCTGGTGGTCTCTTCCCAGCTAAATTGTTCTGTGAGTATATTCTATGATAAGAAACAACTTTCTGTACAGTTTCTAGTGATAACTGTGCAAACAAGTTATGTAACATTGGTCATGCTTTGCTACTTCATTTGTTAATAAATAAAAGTTAAAATTAAAAAACAACTTAGTCCAAGTATTCTATTACGTAGACCTTTTGAAGTGAATAAGAGAATTTTTACTGGCGGCAATAAGAATGAAGTCAGGCTTTTTATACATGAATTTTCACTTACTGTAAATATGGTAAACTCTTCTAATTTTTTACATAATTGCATTCTTTAAAAATAAATCCTTTTCTATAATTAACTTTCTAGGGGGAAAAAATCCTGCTGGAAAATAGTATAAAAACTGCATATAAAGTGAAATGACTAATAAAATCAGTTTTAAAAGCTATTTACGACAGTTTAATTTATGAATACTGTGATATTAGAAATTAGTACATTTTTCACCATATGATATTTTGTTTTCCTTTTACATTTCAATTATGAAGTTAAAGTAGAAATGCATCTGGGTACAGACACTTTCTTTTTGATTGTTTTTAAAACCACAAGATATTTTTTGTTTCAGCATTGCCGAAAAATATCAAGTTAAAATAACCCTCATTTAAAAAGTCTTGTTGTGTTATTTATATAAAAGGTGTCATTAGAAAGATAGAAGAAAAATTTTTGTAACGTTTTGTCAAACCTATTATGTAGTATCTAAAATTTGCCTTTGAATTATTTGATAACCTGATTCCTAAATGATACTAGAAGCATGATATAAAACAACAAGAGCCAAGAAATTCCAAACTAGGGATGCCATTATTCAAGGTTTCATTCACATTAAGATGAATCAGTGAGTATTATTTCTTTGACCTTCAGCATTCTGTGTTCTATTGCTTATGTATTATTTTAATATGATTTTTGTCAGTATATATAAACGTCATGTGATACTGTATTCCAGTAACTATTGCCTTATACTTCTGCAACATATAGTAAGTATATACTGCAGTCATAATTTATCCTGGTTCATAATTATTCATCTGAACTTTCTTTGTCATTTTAGGTTAAAATACCCAAAGCTCCTTGTTAGAAACGTTTTTTTTAAGGTGACTATGAAAATCGATTTGGTAATTGAAAAATGATTGAAATAAACACAATTGTGCATGATACTTGAATATACAAATAATGCAAGACTTAGAATTTACGGTTACTATGAAGATCAAGGCAAACAGCCTGGTTATTTTTGTAGTTATAATTAGATATTCTGCAGGGAAACATAATTCAAGCTTGTTGCTTCTCATGTGAAATAATGCAACAATTGTAGTGAAGTTGTTCCAGGAAAAAAGAAATCCATGTAGTTAATGTCGTGGTTTTGGTTCTGGAAATATCCAGTTCACAGCAAAAGTCACATATATATTTGAAAACGTTAAAGGAAAGCTGCAGAAGCAGTGGGAGCTGTGTGTTTTGAAGTTAGGTAGATGACCCTGTCTGTTTGTTTGATCTGTTCCTTCAGGCAGAGGCTGGATGAGAAAGAGCTGCCCAGGATGAGAAAGAAGTAATCTTGCTTTTTCAAAACAACAGTAAGACATGATAGGAATAGCCTTGCAGTATGGGAGTTTTGATTCAGGTTTGGAGCTTATTGACTCACTTTATTGTAAGATGCTCTGGAACATCTAGAGATGAGCAGGGGTTCTGTTTTCTCATATGCCACTGTTGGGCTGGTTTAGGCTGCTTGGACCAGTTTTGCTGCAGTTATGCTTTGTCACAGCAAAATTTTACTTCTGTTGTGCTGGGAAATGCTATGCTTAGAGGTGACTTTGAATCTTCACTTACAACCAATAGGAGTTTCTGTCCCTATTTCTTCTTATATGTTGCAGTTAGTTTGTAGTGGTTGTACTGACTCCCAGGTTGTTGCTAGATGGAATTTAAGCAGTTCCCTTTTTTTGAGTATTATTAACGTGAGTAGCCATTTGTCTTTTTTTACTGCAATTAGGATCAAATGAGGCAATTGAATTCAGCAGCACAAAGTATGAAGGAAACCTAATACTGCTCTGTTTTGATGTGACATAAGCGTATTTCATTTGAAAATCAATTGTTAAAATGTGTTAAATTTTCAAGGGCAGAACGAAGGCCCATCCCTCTCACAGTGCAGTTACCTAGGCTTCTTGCCTGGCTGAAGCTGAAATCTATAGTCATTTCACAGTACGTCAAGTTACTAAATCAGAATTTAACCTAATAGGAATTTACAAGAATCAAAAACAAAGGATGGGACAGCATGAGCTACTGCTTCGCGTCTGAAAAACAGTGCATGTAAATCTGCAGAAAAAGATGAAAAAATCTGAAAGACTAAATTCCTGCCCTGTGCTACATATTCCCCCTTTCACTCTGCTGCAGATTTTGCACACGCTGTTGTTTCAGCTGAATGGAAGTAATGTACGTCAAAACACAGAATATAGCCATTGTCACCAAAGATCCTCCTGTGCTTCAAGCATGGCTCATTTCTTCCTGCAGAGAACTAAGCTGCAATTGAGATCCTGAGGAGTATTATATCCACTGCACTGTGCACCACAGATGCCTTTTGTGTGCTTTCCTAGGCCATGACCTCCAGGGTCATGGAATCCTTACACGGCTGGTAGTGGGCCCATCTGTAGCACTGGGGGCTGAAATGCTGTCCGAGTGTTTGGAATGATCTGCAACCCTTCTTGGTCTGATTTCCTTCCCAAACAGCATTTCTACAGACTCACTGGGATCCAAGGCCATTCTGCTTGCATTTTGTGAGGATCACCTTGGATGTAAGGAGGATGCACGCTTTCATTTACCAGCTTATTTTCAGGAGGGCGCTGCTAGTCTGTTGTTGTGATGGGAGATCAGTTTTCCATTTTCTGCTTGCTTTGCAGTATGATTCACCCCTTGCACAGGGAGTGTCTCTGATTCATGGTGGAAGACTCTGGTAAGCATGAAGAGTAACCCCGTCTCATCTCCCTGCAGTTTTTGTTTCCATCCAGCAGTGCTATCCTGGTCTCTCCTTGCCAAAGTTTATCTTTCCCTGGAGAGCTTTTGGGTGCCAAGGAAGCTCCTAGAAAACTGACTCTGGCTCAGCGCAGTAAGGTTTATGAGCTGTGCTGGAACTCATGAAGTTACGCACCTACCTAATTTTCCGTTCCAACTTTCCATGTATGATGCATGATAGTAATGTCAGAACAGTGTGTCACTGGCTTTTGAAATTCCTGCATGTGTTTTGGAACAAGTAACTGCACAGCCCAGTAGACAAGCTGGCTCCCAACTGAGAGGTCCAGTGCCCCTGTCATGGCCCAGTTTGCCAGTATAGGTGCACCCAAAGTGGTGGAGTTGCCTCTCTTCCCAGCTCATGAGACATGGCCAGAAGACTTAATCCTATGATTTATTTAATGCAATTGGATGAAATTTTACAACAAAAGCTTGAAAAAAAAATGATGGAAGATCTAATTCTGTACATACTAAAGAAGATACTTTCTTCTCGTTCAGTGAAAGGTTTCCAACCCAACTTATGTTCTGTCTAGGCTTGACACTGTAATCAGGGTTTTTCGTGATTACAGTCTTTTTAACCAGTATTTCTTGTTCTAATGTTAACTTATTCTCTGCTTTTGAGAACTTACTGTGTTCTTTCCCTGGACTTCTTTAATCTGGGTTTCCATAAATTATTTCTAGATTATACTCTTGCACTGTAAGAGGGGTTCTCAATTTTGTGTATTAATTTATAACATACCTCCCACTGAGAGTGTTTCATGCAGAATCCGAACTCTTTGTTAATACAGGAGAGACTAAAAACTTCAAGTGAAGCTCTGATGAAAGGAGAGCTATAAAATAAGGATATTATTTTTTTAAAAGAGATTAATTATTTCCCCTGTCTTCTGGTATCAAAATGCTCAATGCCTGATTTCCAAAGCACAGAGAGTTGCAATCTTTAGTACTTCATAACAACAGCAGGTCCCAAAAGATCAATAATAAACAAACATTTATAGTCAATGCTGACAGTTTCATTTTTAGAAGGAACTCTTTTAAGTGTAGAGAATGAATCTCTGAAGTTTAATTTAATATTTATTGTCTGACTACCTGTCTTCCTTTGCTTTGGTGATGCTAAGAACAATAAGGTTTACTGATATTCTTGTCTTTTCCTCTGCTGCTTGCTGCTTTTAAAACAGCAAAATATGGAAGGTGGGCACTGGGCTGTGTTAGAGATGTATTGGTTGTTACTATCAGGTTTATTTTCATTAGCCTAACCACAAGTGCAGTAGGGTGGAGAAGGGCACATACTCTCAGAATTTTTGTGCTCTGAATAGTGGAAATGCTAACAAATTGCAAGTGTGAACCTTTCTTTGTCGAGGTTTGCCAAACAGTTCTTTTTCCTTACAGTGTTCACAGTAGCTTCTGTAACACAGATATTTATTGCATGGAAGCGCTTGCCTTTTCAGGGCACAGAACTGCTAGTGTGGTCTGTATTTGCCTTATGGACTAGTGCCAGTGTCACAGTTTAATTACATTGCGGTGGTAAAAGTCCAACATGTGATGGTGCCCAGTCTTCTTTAAGAGGCAGTGTAGTCCACTGAATGGAGTCCGCAGATCAAGTCTGCTTAGGCTTTGGTAATGACGTAGGAGGCACATCACCTTACGCATTTCCTTCTCCATTTGGTGATTTGTCTCTTCAGACTGGCAATTCTTATAGACTGTGTGTTTTTGCAGTGTCTAGCACAACTTGATTCGAGACAGCCAGCATGGCTTCACCAAGGGCAAGTCCTGCCTCACCAACCTAGTGGCTTTCTATGATGGTGTAACAACAAGAGTGGACAAGGGAATACCAATGGACGTCATCTATCTGGATTTTTGTAAAGCCTTTGACACGGTCCCCCACAACATCCTTCTCTCCAAATTGGAGAGCCATGG
>Ga0065711_1008458_pt1 | contig 18460 bp, 7 predicted proteins | sample Hoacrofraction12_FD_59098 | JGI IMG/M metagenome (GOLD analysis project Ga0065711, IMG submission 59098) | Hoatzin crop microbial communities from Cojedes, Venezuela - Epithelial fraction 12 v2 (version 2) | ecosystem: Host-associated > Birds > Digestive system > Esophagus > Crop | place...
TTTCTCTCCAATTTAGAGACAAGGTTGTTGCATGAGAGAGTGTCAAATGCTTTGCACAAGTCCAGGCAGATGATTTCAGTTACTTGCCCTGTATCTGCCAACACTGTAACCCCATCATAGAAGGCTACCATAGTTGTCAGACACTATTTGCCCTTAGTGAAGGAAAGCATTTGCGGAACAAATTTTCAGAATACCAGTTTTGTCCTTTCAAAGGAGAGAAAAAGCTCTGTAAAGTAACCTGATAGCTTCTTTGTTGGGTAGTTCTGTTTCTAGTGTGTGTTAAATATTGGTTTGCAGTAACTGCTCATTTGTAATGTAGATCACAACAGTATGTGCTCCCCAGCACTTTTCGTCTGATTACATGGTTTTTTTTTAGAAAAGGTATTTTGTGTTTTTATTCCTTCTCTGCACAAGAGGAACAGAAAACATTTGCACTGTAATTCTTTAGGCTTGTTTCTGAATTTGAGAAATGTCTGTTTTAGTTATTAGTATGCCTTGCTAACTCCATAACAATGCATTTTTAGTTGCACGTTGTGTTTTACCTTCATGTTTTCATTTTCATTTTCTCTGATTTTTAGAGATTTGTAGGCCTTTAAATTTAGTGAGAAAAGTAAAGACCTGTTGAAATAGTCCTTAAACTAAATATTGCCCAACACTTTTCTGCTAAACTTGACTGCAGAGAAGTTTAAGTTTTGAAACAGAGTAACTACTAGTTTACTCTTTAGGAAAGAAATTGATTTCAGGTATGAGTGTAATTGCTGACTGATACTTTCATGAAACCAAACCTTACATTTCAGATCTACTAATTTAGCAGTTAGTATCTGTCAAGACAGAGAACACTGTGACTATGTTTTATGTTCTGTGAGTTTTATTGGGCATGCACTAAACACCTATTATTAAATCAGTAGCACAGGCTGCAAATATCTGAAGACTGAAAATCTGTGAATTTCAGGTTTTCTTTTCTGGACATTTTAACGCTGATTAAACTCACTCACAGAGTTGAAGATACAATGCTTTACCAGACAAAAGCATTCTGAACATATTAGAAGTACTCATGTAAATCAATTTTACTTTCTTTTCAGCTTGAGTAATTCATTGCTGCCGACCACATTCATGGCAGCAGGTGGTCTGAAATATTTGTTTGTTGAACACAAAGAAAACCATAAGCAGTCATTTAGCTTATACAGTCTGACCCTTAGCACTCAGCTGAGATCACTTATAGCTCTGTGATGGACCGGTTGTGCTCTTCTGCACAGACATGACTTGTGATGCTCAAGAGTGTGCTAGATCATCTAGCAAATCCTCTCACAAAGGATGATATGAGAGCTCCACTCCAAGCAAATACTCCAATAAACAGCCTTTTCATCTCTTTGGGGCAGACATGAAGTATTTGGCAGACTATATCCAATGTGTGTGCTTTTATATGATTGTCAAAAATCCACCATTTAAAGCTTTGCTAGAACTCTATATATGTATGTGGAAAATACACAAGTATGGTCTAAAGCTCTGTGAAGACATGTTAAGAAATGTGATCTGCGTTCAGCAAGGATAAGAAGGAGAGTGTGGACCTTTCATTACAGTAGGACTGGAGCCCAGGCAAATGCATCTTAGACCCAGGCTTATCTAGGAGACTAGAAGAGAGTTACTGTTTGAATTAGTGGATGGTGCAAAGTAGCTAAAATGTCTCAGAACACTGTTTATTTCCGTGTTTGAAATCAGAGAGTATGAAGAAAGTAAAAAGAAGTTAGTACATACTTTTGTCTGAAATGGCTATAACCAAGGGAAAACATATTTGTTAAAGTCTACTAGTATGCATCAGACCAAGCATGCCTGTTTACCTACATGTTGGTTAAGGCTGGATAACAATTGTTTTTATTCTCTGGCATAGCATGAGGAATTGTATTTTTCTGGAGTTTTTCAGCTAACACCCTCTGAATATGGCTGTGGTATTCAGGTACCTCACCATACACCCCTGAAGAACCAGTTTTGCAAGACTGAACGCAACAAAGACTCAGTGTTCTCCTTCAGATGCAAGGTAGTTTTGCCCCACAAAGTGAGTGGGGTAAAGGCAGTAGATAGACAATGTTTTCAGTTCTTCCCAAGGCTGCTGGAGTCCTGACTTTGACCTGGTAAGATTTCTGCAGAAAAGTTGGTGTTCATCAGGTGTGTATGCTATACTCATGGGAGCCACTGCTGCCCTCAAAATTCCCAGGTATCCCAGTAGCTCTCGTGATCTTTATATTATATATAGTAATGCAGCTTATCATTAGTGAGCTTTTTTTAAATTAATCTCAACAGTTCTTCCTGAAATACACACATTTAATGCTCCTTGATGGCTGGTTCTGTGGCTTTAGGAAGCTGACCATGTCCTTGCCTTTGGTAAGGTAATGTAAGTAACTTAGAGTAGGCAACACAGGCGGACCCAATAAAAACAAACCATACTTACAGTAAATATATGTGTGGTGAGTTGGCCTCATCTGGATGCCAGGTGCCCACCAAGTGACTCTATCGCTCCCCCCCTCAACTGGACTGGAGGAGAAAAATGCTGTGAAAGTCTAATGGGTCCAGATAAGGACAGGAAGATCACCCAGCAATTACCGTGAGCAGCAAAACAGACTCAGCTTGGGAAAATAAGTTTAATGTACAACTAATCAAATCAGAGTAACATAATAAGAAATAAAACCAAATCTTAAAAATCTTCTCCCCATGCCTCCCTTCTTCCCAGGCTCAACTTCACCCCTGATTTCTCTACCTCGTCACTCCACATGGCACAGTGGGACAGGAAATGGGGATTGCGTCAGTTCATCACACTTCGTCTCTGCCATGCCTTCCTCCTCACACTCTTTCACAGCTCCAGTGTGGGGCCCCACCCATGGGAAAAAGTCTTCCACAAACTTCTCCAACACAGGTCCTTCCTGCAGGCTGTAGTTCTTCATGAACTGCTGCAGAGTGTGTCGTTTCCACGGAGTGTAGTCCTTCAGGAACAGACTGCTCCAGCATGGGTCCCCCTCAGGGTCACAAGTCCTGCCAACAAACCTGCTCCAGTGTGGGCTCCTCTCCACAGGTCTGCGGGGTCCTGCCAGGAGCCTACTCCAGTGTGGGCTTCCCATGGAGTCACAGGCTCCTTCAAGCACACCCACCTGCTCCTTTGTGGACCACTGGGCTGCAGGAAGACAACCTGCCTCACCATGGTCTTCATGGGCTGCAAGGGAATTTCTGCCCTGGTGGCTGGAGCACATCCTCTTCCTACTTCTCCACTGACCTTGGTGTCTGCAGAGTTGTTTCTCTCACATATTCTCATACATTCTCACTCCTCTCTTCCTGCTGCATTTGTGCAGCAATTTTTTCCCCTTCTTAAATATGTTGTCACAGAGGCTCCACCACCATCATTGACGGGCTCTGCTTGGCCACTGGGGGGTCCGTCTTGGAGCTGGCTGGAACCGGCTCTGTCCAACATGGGAGAAGCTTCTCACAGAATTCACTCCTGTAGCCCCCCTGGCTACAAAAATCTTGCCATGCAAGTCTAATACAAAATCTTTACTTACCCTTTAGGATGAAGAAAAGAATCTAATTTTTCTATGTTTTTTTTAAACTGTCAAATGTAACAGTTGCAGTTATATCTAATGCTGAAGAGGTAAAGTGGTGAACTGTAGCCTGATGTTCAGGCTGAGGTGCCCAGCTGCAACAAAGAATTGCTCAGGTGAAGCACAGATATGCAGAGAAATGGCATTTCATAATGAATTAATCAGAACAGGGAGAAGGTTTCAGAGGACCGAAGCGTACCACTCAGGCTCTGATTGAAATGAAGCTGAAGGCATTGAGCTGTAGCTGAACAAAAAAGAGAGATAATAGTGTTTAACGGGAGACTTGAAACCGTTTAGAAATTACTCTTTAAATTATGTTTTGATTTCTGATGACAGTTTAATTATAATTGAAATACTCATAGCATAATGGTGATGGCAGAGCACGGTCCAGTTGCAGATTATTTCTGGCAGCACTCTAAAAACCGTGGCACTAAAATCCTGTGTCTCTTGCTCTGTTCTTCTTTCCCTCTCAAAGGTGCACCAAGACCAGCACAAAAGAACTCCAGCCAGTGTCAGCTTCATCAGGGCCCCAAGGTAAATACCTCTATGCTAAGGGAAGTTACAGGTGTATACACGCCTGCAGGGCTATGATCTTATTGGCATCATGGAGATGTTCTGGTATGGCTCCTATGACTGGAGCATTGCAATGGAAGGATACAAGCTCTTTAGGAAGGACAGGAAGAGGACATGAGGAGGGGGGCTCACCCTCTGTGTCATTGACCAGCTGCAGTGCATGGAGCTCCAGCTGGGGTTGGATAAGAAGCCAACTGAGAGCTTAGGAGTCAGGTTTAAATGGGCAACAGGGACAGGTGACATTGTAGTGGAAGTCTGCTACATGCCACCTGACCAGGAAGGTCAAGTGGATGATGCTCTCTGTAGACAGATAGGAGCATATTCACAAGCCCTGGTCCTCATGGGGAACTTCAGCCACCCTGATATCTGTTGGAGTGACAACACAGCAGGACATAAGCAATCCAGAAGGTTTCTGGACTGCATTGATAACATCTTTCTCCAAGTGATAGAGGCACCCACAAGGAGCAGTGCTATTCTGGACCTTGTTCTCACCAAAAAGGAGGGGCTGGTGGGGAATGGGAAGCTGAAGGGCAGCCATGGCTGCAGTGACTATGAAATGGTGGAGTTCAAGATCCTTAGGGCAAGGATCCTCACTGCCTTGCACTTCAGGAGAGCAGAGTTTGGCCTGTCCATGGACCTACTGGGTAGAGTACCACGGGACAATGCCCTGGAGTGAAGAGGGGCCCAAGAAAGGTGGTGAATATTCAGGGATCACTTCCTCCAAGCTCAGTAGCGATGTGTCCCAATGAAGAGGAAGTCAGCCAAAAATGCCAGGAGGCCTGCATCGATGAACAAGGAGCTCCTGGACAAATTCAAACACAAAAAGGAAGCCACCAGAGGGTGGAAGCAAGGACAGGTGGCCTGGGGGGAATATAGAGAATTTGTCCAAGCAGCGAGGCATCAGATTAGGAAAGCTAAAACCTTTACATAATGCAATCTGACCAGGGACCTCAAGGGCAACAAGAATGGCTTCTCTGTTACTTCATGATAACAGGAAGACTAGGGAAAATGTGGGTCCTTTCTGGAAGGAAACAGGAGACCTGGTTACCTGGGATATGGAGGAGGCTGAGGTACTCAACAACTTTTTTGCTTCAGTATTCACCAGCAAGTGCTCCAGCCGCACCACCCAAGTCACAGAATGCAAAGGCAGGGACTGGGAGAAGGAAGAACTGCCCACTGTAGAAGATCAGGCTTCAGACCATCCAAGAAACGTGAAAGTGCACAAGTCCATGGGACCTGAAGAGGTGCATCTGCGGCTCCTGAGGAAACCGGCAGATGAAGTTCCTAAGCCATTACTCACCACATTTAGGAAGTAATAGCAGTCCGGTGAACTTCCCAGTGACTGGAAAAGTGGAACCATAACCCCCATTATTAAAATTCTGTCTCACCTCTGTGCCTGGCAAGATCCTGGAGCAGATCCTCATGGAAACTAGGCTAAGGTGCATGGAAGATAAGGAGGTAATTAGCAACTGCCAACATGGCTTCACTAAGGGCAAATAGTGTCTGACAGCTGTGGTAGCCTTCTATGATGGGGTTACAGTGTTGGCAGATACAGGGCAAGTAACTGAAATCATCTGCCTGGACTTGTGCAAAGCATTTGACACTCTCTCATGCAACAACCTTGTCTCTAAATTGGAGAGAAATGGAGCTGATGGGTAGACAAGTCAGTGGATAAGAAATTGGCTGGATGACCGCACTCAAAGTGTTGCAGGAAATGGCTGGGTGTCCAAGTGGAAACCAGAGACGAGTGGTGTTCCTCAGGGGTCAGTACTGGGACCAGCACTGCTGAACACCTTTGTTGGCAACATGGACAGTGCGACTGAGTGGACCCTCAGCAAGTCTTCCGACAACGCCAAGCTTTGTGATGCGTTCGACATGCTGGCACGAAGGGATGCCATCCAGAGGGACCTTGAGGAGTTTGAATGGTGGGCCTGTGCAAACGCCATGAGGTTCAGCAAGGCCAGGTGCAAGGTCCTGCGTGTGAGTCGAGGCAATCCCAAGCCCAAATACAGGCTGGGCGGAGAAGGGATTGAGAGCAGCCGTGAGAAGGGAGACGTGGGGGTGTTGGTTGATGAGAAGTTCAACATGACCCGGCGACATGCGATTGCAACCCAGAAAGCCAGCCGCATCCTGGGCTGTATCAAAAGGAGTGTGGCCAGCAGGTCAAGGGAGGGGATTCTGCCCCTCTACTCCACTCATGTGAAAGCCCATCTGGAGTCCTGTGTTCAGCTCTGGAGCCCCCAACAGAGGAAGGACATGGACCTGTTGGAGTGAGTCCAAGGGAAGACTCACTCAGGAACAATCAGAGGGATGCAACACTGGTCCTGTGAAGACAGGCTGAGACAGTTGGGGTCGTTCAATGTGGAGAAGAGAACACTCTGGGGAGACGTTCTAGCAGCCTGCCAGCACCTGAAGAGGGCCTACAAGCAAGCCGGAGAGGGATTTGTTACAAGGGCATGTAGTGATAGGACAAGGGGCAACAGTTTTAAAGTGAAAGAGGGTAGATTTACATCAGATATCATGCAGAAATTCTTTATTGTGAGGGTGGTGAGGCCCTGATGCAAGTTGCCCAGGGAAGATGTGGATGCCCCCTCCCTGGACCAGGTTGGATGGGGCTTTGAGCAACTTTGTCTTTTGGAAGGTGTCTCTTCCCACGGCAGCGTGGTTGGAATGAGATGATCTTTAAGTTCCCTTTCAACCAAAACCGTTCTTTAATAGTTTACTCTGCACATATTCATATCAGAAAGCAACAATGAGATAAAATGTTGTTCATGAGTACTTCTCAGTCAGCTTCAGGCATTGTAAAGCCATCAATTGAAAAAATAAAAGGGCACCCTGGAAATCAACAGATGTAACCTTCACACTTAAGAAGAACAGATTGCCTCTTTTAGGCTCTTTTCTTTTTTGTAAAGTAACTAGACAGTAATCAGTGAAAGAGGAAACAAATTTCAGTCCCACAAAGTCTGATTTTCAATAAGAAAGCAAGCATAGACATGTATCTCCAGCATTTTTAGTGCTCTTTCTGGCATGTGGTCATTTTTATGCATTTACTTGCGATCAGAAGAACTTCCATTTGTGAGTGGTCTCCTGTGTTAACATAAACTCAAATAAAACTTTTTTTCTTGCCTTTTTAATAATGGAGATTATTTGAAAACCTGTGAATCCTGTGCATTACAAATCTAGTATCCTCAATTTCTGTACTGTTTTTTAAGATGAGGATAGATTATAAACTGCATTAAGTTATTTATTGGTGAAGTATTTGCCAAAAGTGTCTGTTGCTATATGCAATGTATTATATAACAAATTCATCTGTTATTTCACTATCGTATCCATCTTGGAGCCGAAGTTCTCAGTTTAAAGGAATGCTTTCTAGGAAGGTATCTCAGCAAAAAAATACTTCTGCTATCAAAAGAAGCTGGCTTGAAGAGAGCTAAACATAATTAGAAAGGCCTTGGAGAAATTCAGCAAATGATTCAAGATAAAATACCCTTAGGAACAGTGATCACCAATACAGAGACATAAAGAAAGTATTCATGATTGCTCTGCAGTGTCCCCATTTAATCTGAAACAAAAAAAATCTAGTTTGGCAGCATCATATTTGTTTAATAACGTGGACTATTCTGGTGTTGTTCAGTAGTCCAGAGTGACAGAAAAGGGCCTTACCATTACAGGAGTGAGATGTAGCATATTATTGTGTGTACTGCTGCAGATGTGCTGTAAGTTAGTATTTTGTGTGTTTGTGTACCCAGGCGTTATTCTATTGAATCTTAAAAAGCCCCAAAGTGGGAGCATGGGTTAACAACATGGTGGAGATTTGACAGAATTCACCCCTCGTTTTTTAGATGATCCTTGTAGGAATACTTATTCTAAATTACGAATTTCACCTGTGACATAAATCAAATTGCTGCTGCAGATTAACCTTCATTGGATGACATCAGAAAGGGCAGAAAATTTCAGCAATGGATACTTCAAGCTCTAGACTTTGGTTTTGCAGACCTCCCACACTGACATAGCTCTTCCATGTTAGAGAAATACTGCTCTTGAACTGGATATTTAGTTTCTTCTAGTTTCTCTCTGGTGGCTACATGCCCGGTAAACAATACATCTGGGCCTCTCCACTGTGTCCTTATCAGGGAAATTCAGGCACAGATGTGTACTGGCATCCCACTCCTGCAAACCGTATATATCTGAACCAAAGTTGCTGTACAGACTTGAGCTCAGATTGCCTCAGTCCTCCACGCAGTTCTCTGATAGATTGGAGTACTTTCTGAAGCAAGCAAAAAAAACCCGAAAAACAACACCAAAAAAAAGGCAGATCAGAAGGATACTGCTTTTCAACAGTAGTTCCACATAGTGTTCATGCAGCAGGAATTCAGAAACAATAAATACTGAATACTTCACCCTTATAATAACATCACAATGACTTACCCCCAAAAGCATTCTGAGAAAGAGAATATAAATAATAATATTTAGAAGTATGTTAATGCAGATATTTTAAGATGTTTTAAGTATGGTTTTTTGTATAAACAAAATTTAGATGTCCATTATTGCGGCAACGCATTTATTCTTTTAGAGTGATTGCAATAATTACTTCAATATGGGTGTCAATAAAGAAAAAGAGAAATATTCCCATTAAATATATTATCATTACAAGAGTATTTTTGTCCAACAAATTCTAAAAGTGGGTTGCAGGTGTAAACATGAGGTTATATTGAGAGAAGCAATAAAATTTAGCAGTGCAAAGTTTAATAAAAACCACACCGGATAATGGTGTAGTCAAAACGAATCAACAGGTCTGAAAATATTGGTCTCATCTTTTCCTGCTTGTGTAGAGGCAAAGACAGCAGTGAATACTTGCAAAATTTTTTTCCCCAAGCTACCCAGCTATGTTATTTCAGTGGAAGCTAGCACAAGCTCACAAGAAGCTTATAGTATTTGTTGATGGTAAACGGATTCCTGCTGCTCACTCCAGAAAGTCTGGCTGTCACTACTGGTCAGCAAAAGTTCCAGGCACACTTTGTGAACTCGGCTGTATATTCCAGAGAAACAATATTTCAGAGAAAGTCTTCAATGGCTTTCAATTTCATATTTGTTGCCTTAATAAATATCAAAAAGTCTCCAAACCTTAGAACTTCTAATTATTGTAGATGTTTTTTATTTTTGAACAATGTAACAAAACAGTAGATACAAACTCAGCATCTTTCTCTTATCTTAGGCACAAATATTTGGCTGAAAGCAAAATATTGAAAGGAAACTCAATTTCCTGAGTGAGAAGTTCAGCATAGCAAAGGTCTGCCAAACAAGGAATGCGGCTCTTTGTCTTAATTCAAACACTTACACTGACCTTTGTAATATTGTTGACGAAACTTGAGAGTTGCATCAGAAGCTGCACAACATATATCTGAGGAAATATAACCCTAAAATCTGTTGTTATCCAGTTTTCATAGAGAGACCTAGAGAGATCCCTGACAGCAATCCCACATGAATGCTCTATTTCCCTTGCATTGATCTACCTCTTCCCAACAGTAACGTCATTAGCAGCAGAGACACTAATAATGTGGGAATGAAAAAAGAAAATAAGGTCAGATCATTCCTAAATTTTCTGAGCTCCATACAGGCTTATTTTTTACAGTCTATTCAGCTGTATCTGAAGGGATAGACAAGGATGAAAATGCATTGATATCTTCTGCTACTGCCTTCTGAAAAAGAGCATTGAGAAGTTCAGAGAAGCACCTCTGCTCCAGTTTTGTCATGTCGTTTGGGCTGGTCTCCATCCCCCTATACTGCAGTCCCTCTCTCTCCCTCCTCTACCTCAAAACCTTCTACCCTTCTACCGCCTCCTTTCTCATGGGGCAGTTTTGCCCTTCTTTGATGACATGATCTAGTAGCCCAGACTTCAGCTGGCTTCTATTCAGCTCACATGACTTAAGACTTAGCTGAAGGGATGAAGGGTTACAAAATAATTTTTTTGTCCTTTTCTCTTCCAACTCTATTTTGGGGACTCAGAGGAATATGTAGATTAATAACATGGGAGAAGGTCCTGTATAACACTTGAATACCCATCACATTCGGGCAGTGAGAAAAGAGAAGGTCATGGCAATCAATCCTGGAAAAAACATGTTTTAACGAAGGAGACAAAATGGTTATGAAAGGTTATATATCAAGCATGGCATGAAAAGGTTACCTGTTTGAATTCAGAAATTAAAAATAAACCCAAAATGCACTCTCAAAGCCCATATGGGAGAGAGTGGAGGGTTTTCTGGATGGAAGACAATGGGACATTTGTCCCATTGACAAGTTATGGGATATTTGAAAGTTATGGAATGTATAAATCAATGATCCTTATACTGGGAATCAAAGAGGAGTGAGTGTGTGCATACACGTCTATATGTTCATATGTGGTTGGAAAGGACGAGGCGGTCTATAAGTGCCAGTGAGAGTGAATGAGAGCGAGTGAGATGGTAAGAGTTGGCCATATTCATGCTCATTCTCCCATTCTTTCTTTCTTTTTGCCGATCAGGCAGTGCCAGGGACCTTCCCAGCCAGGCGACACATTTCTGGGCTAGGCAGAGCATCTGATTCTGGCATTAGTCCAGTACCCTAAGACAGGACCCAGGTGACATAACAAAAAAAAAGTGATGGTTTTCATGGAGGAAGTTTTTGCAAAGACCAGGGCAATCTTCCACCTGGGACTCCGGCCCCAGTACCTAACACCACAGCACAATAGAGTACAGTAGGCTTGCAAAATGAATCCAAGATTTTGCATGGTGCTTTTCAGTGTAAAGAAGGGCTCCCTGATATGTATTTCAGATGGAACTTTGAGCTTATTTACAAGTGGTGGAAGACTGATCAATTTGGTAACCCAGCCATTAGTGCCAATACAAGGCTGAGCAGTGGTAATGTTAAAGTAGTAGGAGATGAGGATGTTTGCAGTCAGACCATAATAGCTTACCTTTACAAACTGCTTATTTTTTTACTTTAATCACAGGAATAGGAGGTAACAGGGAAGGAAGTTTCAGTGGCAATAGCAATAAGTTGTCTTTAAGACTGCTCAAACCTTATGAGCAACCTTTGCTCAGGCTGGGTGGAGGATGCCTACAGAGCAGTTTGCAACAGGACATTGACCAGTGAGATCTTAAGGAGTTAGCTACTGGGGAAGACAAAGGTGAGGTGAAAAATCACTAAATTCTCTATCCGTGGAGCTAGTAAATGAAGTTCAGAGAACAGCTTGTGGGAGCTGCTGTACTTTGGTCTCCTGGATGAATGGTTGGTCATGTTTCTACACACTCACAGTTGGTTGTCAGACTGTGGTGTGGAGGGAGGGCTGTGCAAGTAGAAAGCACGAGAGCTGCCCTTAAGCTCTATGGGCACAGGCATGTCTCACAGTGGGCAGACAGCTCCTCTGGGGGCTCACAGCAGTATCCCAGAGATGAGGCAGAGCTGAGGTGTGCTGCCCAAAGAGGCAAGGTCCCAGACACTCTTCAGCAAACAGATCAGAAAGTATGACTGCAGGGAAGAAAAGGATGAAGGGCAGAGCAGGTACCTGAATGACTAATATCAAGGAGAGAACTGCTCAGTGCCAGGGGAACTGCTGTCTGCCCAGCTGATGTACAAAGGAAGCTGCAAAACTGCTTGGTCATGTCATTTTTATGGCAGGGATCCCATGCCAGTATTGCAAGTATGATCAAGGAAGGCTGAAGTCTTGTACTGCGTGCATTACACCCACTGGTGCTCAAGGGTGAGAGCCCTGTCTGCCTTCCTAAGTAGCTGGAGCCTGGACTGCTGAGATCTGACAGGCATTTCCCCACAGATGGGCTGTCCTTCCAGTGAGGAAGACTCACACATCTTATGTTCAGACATTGTCGTTCCCCCCTTGTCACAGGAAGGCTTCAAACATGTCATTCCAGCATCTTGAAAGACAGATAACTGTGTATTCGGCATTTGCTGTTTTGCTGCATATCCTGCAATGTGTCCGTTAAGTCAAAAGGTGGTATGAAATTGACACACAGACACTGCTTGAGTTCATTCATTTTGAAAAGGGACAGTTTTTTCCTGCCATAATTTCCTTTTTATAGGAAATGGTTTTTAATGTTCTCTTTTAGTAACTGACATTACAGATAAACAGAAGCTGACTTGCATTTAGTTTCCAGAGGGACAATAACGTCATAAACACTAATCGTGGTTACAAGATTTTTAAGCAATGACATGTTGCAAGTCAATCCTTTGCTAAATTCTCCTAAACCTGTCAGAGTGCCAGCAGAGTTCTGGGTGACAAGCAGCTCCAGGTGCAGGTAGGAACTTCCAGAGATGAGAAAGAAATATCGTTTCAGAAGAAGAATGCAGAATAATAAAGAGATTAAGACTAGAAGGAAATAGGAAAAATAGTGTTCAGTAAAATGTCATGGAAGATTTAACGGTGTTTTGAGATATTTACCGGCAGAAAGGACTTTTCTTTTTGAATGTTTGACTTCTATAGTTGCATTGCCATAAACCCTGCTTTGCGAGATTCACATTCTCATTGCATATGCCTAATTATCACACCAAACTTTCTCCTCCTCTGGGGGATCACAGACAGCTCACACCAGCAAGCAGCTGGCTGACAGAGGGCCTCTGTAGGCTCCACAGGAGTGCAAATACCACAAAGCTTCCCTAAAGGAAGCAGCCACTGTTGTTCGGAAGAAGAAAGGTCCTTTGGAGGATCACCTCAGATGACAGGTCTTTGCAGGCTACGTCATGGAAGAAAGCTTCCTTTTGAAAGACTGGCACTGCCAACCCCATAAAAATCCATGTAGGGAAGCAGGACATTATAAATTTGTTGAAGAAGTTCTGGTGGAGGGACCTAGTCAATGATCTACTCTAAAATGACTGAAATTCAGCCTTAGCAGGTAGCTCAGGGCCCTGCTCAGCGCAGTGGTGGCTCAGCCTCCTTAAACCTAGTGACCTTCTCAATGCACAAATGGAAACCACATGTTTTCTGGAAGTGGTACATTGTCCTAAAACAAGGTTCCATCTATTAGAGTTTTCCTCTGTGTTGCTAGTGTCCACAATCTTGTAACTGTGCTTTCCATACCTAAATGGCAAAGCAAAAGTTGGGTTTTCTCTCTCAAAACTGAATGTAGATAATTAAACACCATTGCTGAGGGCACAATGTCTTCAGACATGCAGATATGACCAGGGCAGAGCATGCTAATACTGATGAGGTAAGAAAAGAAAAGAAGTCTTGATTTTTGCCAAAAAACTCATTGAAATCCTCTTAATCTTTCCAGTGCAAATCTCAGACAGAAAAGTATTTTTAACTGAGTTAGAATCATATTCAAACCAACAAGATCAAATATGCTCTGTTATCAGATAGGAAAAAATAAATTACATTTGATATATTGAAAGCTTTGATACTTCAGTGTTGTTTTTATTTAAAAATTGTTTCTCTCACCCTGTGCAGAATGCAATTTAGATTACAATAACATGTTAAATTGCTGAAAAATTATAATTTTGCCTTTTAAGTTGTCACTTTTCCCAAAACAGTTTTAATTAACAGTTTGATCTAGTCATTCATTCTCACCTCCATTGTGCCTATTCAATATCTTTACATCAGCTATAAGCCCTGGTAAGTAACAAATACACCTTGATATATGAAGTTGTTTTGGCAATGCAGGTTGAGTAAGCTCTACTCCTTGAATTTGGTAGATAGCAGGGAACTTGATGTGTGATAAGCAAGAATGACATTCTGGATAGTCTCTTAATGCACAGTTCTGAAATACTTTCTTCTGAATCACCAGTTGTGTAGATTTATTCCTAGCTTCATGAAGATAAGGATTTAATAACATTAGTCTAGCACAGCTGTATCTAAAAAAAAAATAAATTGTGGGATGGATCACTTCATCATTGTTTATAACACCTACTGTTAAACAGTGAACTCAAGGACTTCCTGGGGAACCTGTGTCCCGAGGGAGAAAAGGAGGAAACTAAGCTTTCAGGTGCTGAATACACTCAGCCTCTAGGGATGACCTGGGTGAAGATCTCCTCAGCCTCCTCTGGAACTCTGTGAAATTCTGAAAGAACTATATGGGAATATGGAAACCTGCCTCATCATGTTAGTATATATTCTGCTTTCCAAAGCTATCAATAAAAAGGGTGAATACTTCAGCTCTGGCTCATTTTCTCTATCCACTTTTCCATACCTGTGATTTGCAGGCTGTTTCTCCTTGTGCTTGCAGTTACTGTAGACTCCAGTAGGTTACAATAGGGCTTGCCCTCCCAGTCCCTCACTGGGTTCACCTACAGATCTTACAGCTTTGGAGCAGAATGGTTAAGGTCCCTGTGCTCTGTCCTTCTGCTGGTTATGGTCCTTCAAAATCCCTGCTCATCTGGCAGCTCAGTTATTGCTTTGGAGGTAATGGGAAGAGGAAAAAAGTCTTTTGATCCTATATCATCTTAACAGCAGAGGTGGCTCTGCATTGCCATCTCTTATTTCCACTGCCTGAGCAGGCGTAGGCTTTCAGCAGGAAAGGTGAGGCAGGGAGTAGGATTTCTAAAATAGCATCTGAAAGATGTCTTTCGAAACTTCTTTGCTAAGTGAAGACTCCTACCTCTGTGTGTGGCCTTGCTAACTGGGTTTCTTGTGTAGCCTTTCAGCAGGGCTGAGGGTCACTGCAGGGTCAGGGCTGGAATTTGCTTATTTAACTTCCTTATCCAGGATTTCAGTGTACACTTTGTCCCAAGTTATGTGAAGTCTGGTCGCCCTCACAGCTGGTAGCACTTGCACTTCTTAAACTGTTAATGAGTAGCTACTATGGTGCTGTGCAGATTAGAAATTTCAGTAGAAGATAGGCAGGCAGACTATAACAGTGTGCAGGGCTGTGGAGGATTTGCTGGAGGTGAAAAAACCCAACTTCCAGGTGTGTCACAGGTCCAGAGTGGTAACTGGTGAAGAGACACTGCTTCTTCCAAATCAAGAAAGGACAGAGAAGATCTGATATGACTTCCCTTTCGGATTAACACCTGCTGTTCTTTTACTGCTGCGTGTGTACTATTTTAAATGGTAATCAATTCTTTCAACTAAATGCAGGTCTGCATATATATACACACACACATAAACTTATGCAAACATGTAAATATTCTGTAATCAGGACACTGTGCTCTTTGTATGTCAATGCACTAATTTTGCTCTTGCTTAGCTTTACTTGCAGAAAACCATGAAATCTCCTGTGTTTGCTTAGATATGAGGAGTCCTGTATCAGCTGCTTCTGTTGAGTTATCCCTTTCTTCCACCTTTGTTTGTCTTTCTGTTATGGAACAAGGTCTTCATGGAGAAAACTCTTTTGGCTCATGTGTGTGCCTGAGATTCTGAGCATGATTTCAGCAGAAATATTCCATAATACTGCTGAAGTGTTTCCTTGCTCTTATAGTGGTGTTCATCAAAGGAACTTGAAGGTTCGAGGGACACTTCTTTCAGTGAGGGACAGCTGCAGGCTGAATGTGACCTGGTGTACACCACCATCTCTTAGAATGGGAATGCAAAATATTAGTTACCAGGTCATCAATAACACTGAATTTTATTGGCATATTTTTTAAAAAGCTAAGTAACTGATGTTCTCAGTTTATTGTAAATCAGTTAACCCACAGATTATGTGTTCCTTTCACTTTCAGTAAGAAGGAAAACATCTGCTCTATTTGTTGGAGCCGTACAAGTCTGCTTGCCTGGGACATGCTAGGCACAAAACAACCGAAGACCAGAAGAGAAGGTGTGATTTGCTGTACATCCTTAAGTGAAAGCCTGAAGAAGGCAAGCTATAGGCGTGTCCTGAGTTCAGCTGGGATAGGGTTAATTTCACAAGAAACTTGTTGGGCTAACCCAAAACAGCCGGTCAAATGGGATATATGATACCATGTGACATCATGCTTGATATTTAAGTGGGGGTGCTGGTTGGAGCAGGATGATTTGCTGCGCAGGAGCAAGCTGAGCATTGGCTGGTGAGAAAGTTGCACTCTGTATATTCTTTTTATCAGTATTGTTGTTATTTTCTTCTCCCTTTGCCATTCTGTTAAGCTGTTTTTATCCCAACCCTCACATTTTACCTTTTCCTTCTACTCTTCTCCTCATCCCACTGGGGCAAGGCGAGGAGTGAGGGAGCAACTGCATGGTTCTTTGTTGCCAGCTGGGGCTAAACCACAACAGGTTGGTAGCTAGATGCCTTCATATAGTTGTAGAAAATGGGAAGAAATGGGGCTCATATATCAGATTTGTGTTGTTTTAAAAGAGATAAAAGGGTGAATGCTCTATATCACACAAAACTACCAAAGTCTAATGCTATCTTTGCCTGGTTCAGAATGTTTAATTGCCACTAATATTATTTAAAGTATATGTTACCTTTGCAGCTCAGACTTTGCAGAGCCCAGACACTGTCACTGGTGTTATGTGACTGTGAGTACTCTCTGCTCTGCAGATGCCTTGGGTACTACCCTTTTCCAATTCTCATTCGATTTTTTTGTCCAAAACCTTATTTTCCTGTTCTGTAGCCATCTTCCTCTGTCTTTGTAAATCCCCTTATTTTATGAAACCGTAAATTCCTAATGATTTTTACTCTGCTTGCTTGTTGGACAGCGCTCTGAGCAACCTGATCTGGTTAGCGGTGTCCCTGCTCGCTGCGGAGGGGTTGGACTAGATGACCTCTAGGGGTCCCTTCTGACCCAAAACTTTCTATGATTCTATGATTCTAAATCCCTTTCAATCAAACTCTGTATGTTTCCTCTTCAGGCTTCTTTGGCTGTGGTGATTCACAGAAATTTAGGTCTTTTCTGTTAGTTGGCTTTTGTTTGTTCTGTAGCTTCTCTCCAGCAGAGGTACCATGTGTGTTATTGCATGGCTGGTGTAGATGTAGAACTCATAATCTCAAATTTGATTCATAGCTTGTGCACAGCATCTTCCGACTGTCACAGTATGGAGTTATATAATGAACTTTTTCATTACATATTTATTGAAGTTTGATAGACTGTTCTTCTTCATGCAAGGCAGGACTTAGGATATTATTTAACTTTTCATTTTGAAAAATTGGAGAAAGCTCTAGAAAAAATAAACAGAAAAGTCTTTGAGGCTGGGTGAAGTTCAAGGGATTAAAGACCGTCAGTAGTAGGAAGACAGCAATCAGTCTGCCTGCTTTCAGTATGCAATACAATATTTGTTCCAGTACTTCTCAGTCATTTCCAGAGATCTTAGGTGCCAACAAAATTAGAGATGGAAGCCAACACAGATTTCACGAGAATAAATTACAACAGTGCTACTGAATTGTCTTCTCCACTATAGTTACAGAACTAGATGGGCAGAAATGGGCAGTGGTGAGGCTCTTCACTCTGTTTCACACGACATCATAAGAAAGAGGCACTTGAAAAAGCGAAGCAAAAGTTAAATCAGGATGAAATGAGTACACAAGTTAAAAACCCAAATACTTGAAGAGAGCTCTCTAGAGGAGAATTCAAATGGGCATTGCAGGCATCTGTCCTGGCTTGTGTCTGGTTGTCCTGGCTTATGTCTGGTGAGTGACTTGGAAAGTAACACCAAAATGAGAGCGCTTTGGAAGTAGAAAATGCAAAAGGGCTGGATGGCAAATGAGCTTCATAAACTGGAGAGCTCACATGAAGAAGACTTAATACAGAGAGGACAATTGCAATGTATAGCATGGAAAGATGAAAAATTGACTTTGCAAGTGTAGAACTGGGAATAAGTGGCCGGGCAGGAAAGCATCTGTGGAAGCCTTACATACACACACATACAATGAGTCAACAGAGTGTTGCTGCTGTGAAGAACAACAGCGAATATAATCTTGGAAACAGAGAAGCTTTATTTCAAATAGCTCCCCAATTTTGAGGAGCACCCTTGAAGGAATATATGGGCAAACAGAGGGATGAGTGGTCGGTGAGGTGGACTGAGAACTGGCTAAATGGCAGAACTCAGAGGGTTGTCGTCAGTGGCGCTGAGTCTAGTTGGAGGCTGGTAACTAGTGGTGTCCCTCAGGGGTCAGTACTGGGCCCAGCCTTGTAACTTCTTCATCAACGACCTGGACGAAGAGTTAGAATGTATCCTCAGCAAGTTTGCTGATGACCCCAAACTGGGAAGAGTGGTAGATACACCAGAAGGCTGTGCTGTCATTCAGCGTGACCTGGACAGGCTGGGAAGTTGAGCAGATAGGAACCTGATGAGGTTCAACAAAGGCAAGTGCAGGGTCCTGCACCTGGGGAGGAACAACCCCATGCATCAGTACAGGCTTGGGGTGGACCTGCTGGAGAGCAGCTCTGCGGAGAGGGACCTG
>Ga0065711_1038749_pt1 | contig 18460 bp, 7 predicted proteins | sample Hoacrofraction12_FD_59098 | JGI IMG/M metagenome (GOLD analysis project Ga0065711, IMG submission 59098) | Hoatzin crop microbial communities from Cojedes, Venezuela - Epithelial fraction 12 v2 (version 2) | ecosystem: Host-associated > Birds > Digestive system > Esophagus > Crop | place...
AAAAAAAAAAAAGGTTGTCCCCCCCTTACCCCCTCCCCCCCCCACCTTCTGTGATGCTGGTTAAAATTTGATTCCTGACCTGGGAAAGGCAACACAGGTGGCTGCACAAATCTGGCAGTACTGCTGCTCTGAGGAGACATTACAATCCAGAATCACAGGATGATGGCTAGAGTCTAAATGTAAAACCACGCAGGACTGCCTATACGGTACAGTCTGTAGCATCGGTTGTTGGCTGATTAAAAGCCAGCTAAGATTACTCAGAAGATCTGGGCTTAATGTAGCTGCACTGATACTGAGCAGATGAAATCCCGAGCAAAGCATTAGGGCAGGTCATGTCAAATGTTCCGTGGAATTCCCTAGAAAGATTTGTCTTGGAAATTTTTACCAAAGGTCCTGTATGCTACATCAGTCGCACCTATGCTGATGACTTCGTTATTACTAGGTGTAGCTTTTTAAATTCTTCAGTATTAAAGTCAGCTTTGGGGCTGTATGATGACTATAGTTAGACATCAAAAATCTAGCATGTGTCAACCTGGAACACAGAATGATAGGATGAAAGTTGCTGGTGGGTGAGTTAGAAAAGAAGAAATTCCGGTTCTCTTCCAGTCTTTTCTTCTGTGTTAACTGCTATAATTATTCTAAATGGTTGCACCCAGCTCATAAACAGCATTTTATCTAGTCTAGGTGAATTGAAAGCTGTAGCCTTCTCTCTGGCAATAGTTAGTAAATCAGCTTTTTTTAAATTTAGATATGTTATTCTTGGCATTAGTGAATTCACAGTTAGATAATTTTTTTCCTCCTACTGAATATGCAGAATGTGACTCTAGAACTGCCTTAAAGGCTCCCCAAAGATTGAAGATGGCACTAAAGGGGAATTTATTTCAAAGCAAAATTGTATTTCTTGCAAGAGAAAAAAAAGTAAGTTGGGAATTCCTGGTAGAGAAGCTGTTAAGACTCCTTAGCTTAAAATTATTTTTCTTTCCCATTCTAGACTGATCGCTGAAGAAGAGCAAAATGATCTGAAAAAAACCTCTGCATAAATAATTAATTTCCTTTACTCTAGATGTGGATTCTTTCTGCATATAAATGCTCTGGTGGAGTACAGTTTGTAAGTCTGGAAGAGTTAAGGATTTGATCTTTTGTTTAATACACGATGGTTTGCTTTGGTTTTCCTAGCTGTGCTATATGCTTCTGGCTAAGGGAAGTTCTTATTTGCCAGTAAATGATGTTTTTGATTCTGGGCTAATGATTTGAATTTGTGTCACAATTTGTTTCTTCCAGATTTTGTTTTTAGCTGATGCTGTGGTTAGGTCTAGGTAGAATTAGAGGCTCCGGGCATAATTTAAGAAAACAGCTTTCTAATAAACCCCCTAATGAAGCAAGAGTGCCATGTTAATAGTGCCTTTGCACATTTCTGAAGACCACACAGGGAGGACCTGAATTCATCCTTTACAGAAAGAGCAAAGAGAATTACTGTTTGCTTCTCCAAGATGTAGCCACTGTATCAGAGAGTCCCTGATAATGTGCATTCATGCACTTGATAGCACACCACAGGAGTGCTTATTTCCACAGATCTCTGCACCAGTAAGGAAATATCCTAAATAGTGTCAGGAAAACTTTTAACATGCATGCTAGTTTTAGTTTAATGAAACTAGGTCACAATTGTAACTCATAAAGTACAGCAAGGAAAGCCTAAATTTTAGAGGAATGGGAACAGAATATTGAGAATTAGCATTTTGTACAGGTTTGTGGTCTTCTGCTGCCTTTCTGCCGACATGGATGTATGACTGGTCAAAAAAGTACAAATCGCAATACAAAATAATCAGCTCATGGAAAAGTTCAGGCTGAGATTTGTTGCTCATTTATCACATCAAAACAAGAAACCTTTTATTCAGGAAACTGGAGAGTATTTGACATTAATCCTGCCGATATGCAGAGAGAATAAATAAGGAATTTTTGTTGTTTGTGTGTTCATGTAGCATATTAATGATTTTGATAACAGCGTGAGGATATGTGGCTACTGTCTAACATGTGAAATTAAACTGTATGGCCTTAAGGCTGTTTTTGTCTGCCATTGTTCTAGTAAAGTTATCACGGAATCATGGAATAGTAGAATGTTTTGGGTTACAAGGGACCTTACAGATCATCTCGTTCCCACCTCTGTGCCACAGGCAGGGACACTTTCACCAGACCAGGTTCTAAGCCCCATCCAACCTGGCCTTGAACACTGCCAGGAAGGGGGCAGCCACAGCTTCTCTGGGCAACCTGGACCAGGGCCTCACCACCCTCAACAACATATACCATATGTTATATTAAATGTTATAACATATGTTATAACAACATATGATTTATAAAACAGTAGAGAACAAGAGCATAGTTCAGACTAGGATAGATTTATTCTCTGTAAGTAGTTTCATCAAATCTATTTAGTTTATTGATTGACAGACACACATATCTGTTTTCCTTTTCTTTAGTTTTTAATCAGCAACCTGCTTCATGTTCTGTGATGTCTGTGTGACATATATGTGCAATAGTTGTTTAATTACATTAATTTTAAAAGGAAATAATTCAGCATAAGAAGAAGCAGCTATGCGGAGAAAAAGCAAGAAGCCAATTCCCTATTAAAAAAGATGTGTTTTTATTTAGACTAACAGTCATCCTACAGAAGTTGAAAAATGTAAGATGGACTAAATTTAAATTTGCTGCTGTCACTAAAGATAATATTGTGCCCACTTTCTGGCAAAATAAATGAAGTGACACTCACTTGACGAATATTTACCGTCATTCACGTCCTACAGGAAGGGCTATTCATGAGTGATGATAGTTTGGAAAAACAAATATGTACCTCTGATCTTGAAATGACAGGTTATTGAAAGAGACTTAGGAACAGCAATAGTGATGCAAACCACAGACTCATCTCCTGAACTACCAGGGGTGGTTAGAAAATGGTAGGTTTATTTTGTCAGATATTCAGACTGATTTTCCATTGCTGAGTGATTGACTACAATTGTTGTAATGCAACATCCTCACATGGAAGTTTCACCAATGGAATCTGAGAGCAGAAAATCTGGTTTCTCATCTCTTCTAAGTCAGTCTTTTGCTGTGGATGACTTGTATGCACAATGGAATCAGATTTCTTTTTTTTATTGTTTCTTTTCTTCGTCTTGGGGCTTGCAGAACAAAATCTCTAATAAATGGATTTTTTTTTTTTTTCTCAGTTGAGGATAACCCACTCTTTCTCCAGTTAGCTAGTTCAAGAACCTCATCTTGGTTTTTGCGGTTAGGAAGCATACCTATAATCAGATGGTCAGTTAGAGAAAGGCAGACCTGGAGCTGGGTAGAACTGTTTTCAAGGGTAGAACAGAACAAACAAATAGCTGATGTATGTTAGACACACACTAATTAATAAATTTGGATGTAATTTGCAGCTGCAGGTCAATGAAAAGAGAGCAAGATGTGAAAGCACGTTAGCTAACTTAAAAATGGCAGCAGGTGAATAGAACGATAAGGAAGGAGAGAAGGAAAAAGAGACCCTCAACATCAGCATCATACTGCTCAGGGCAAAGGACCTAGGATGCTGGTGAAATGCCGTGCTCCACTCCTCCAACTCCCTCCAGCCAGACTGAAGTCAGCAACATTAGGACACTCAAAGGGAAGTGGAAGGGTGAGTGTAACACCAGAAAAAGGGGCAGAAACTTAGAAGCTTGTATATAACAATGCTACTGAGTGTCTGGGGCCAACCAGTTCCCATTGATTGTCATCCCAAGCCTGCACACTTCTACGCAGCATCCTGAGTCCCCACTTCTTAATGCCTTTGCTATCCTACCAGGCCTGTATTCCTCTATACAAAATCATTGTACTGCAGTCATAGATATCTCACAGTACAGAATAACTAAACTGCTTGTTACTGTTATCTGTATAAAAAAAGGTTGTACCGTACAAAGATTAAGAAAAGAAATGAGGCGTTGGCACTGGGTCTTTAGAAAAATTGCCATTGCAGCAAAATCAAGAAAAACCAAACCTGTGGGCAGTTCACGTAAAGCTTGGACAGAGCCTGATCTGCCTCAGTCCTGACACCTTGCAGACTTGGGACAAAGCCTGTGGCCTGTTCTGTACTCCTACAAAAAATGTGATTTCTTTTCAGTCGTGATATGAAGGTTACAGCTTTTAAGCTTGAAGGCTTGTAACCATGCGGAAGTGAATGAAATGTTCATTTTGGTACTTCTGATTCTGGAACAGCACATTTAGCAACTGTGAGTAGAAAATTAGGAATTTATTTAAGATAATGAGCCTTATAGCACTTTCATCATGTAAATGCAACAACTAGAGACACACTCAAATCAAGATAATTAAATTTATTGCATTAGCTTGTTCAATTTTTTTAATGGCATTAACACCAGTAGATGCATTTTTCAAAACTCTGAAAGACAACAACAACAATCAGTGACTTATATAGGTCTTCTGCTCCTGAGTATTTTCATGCAGGAATAAGCAGTTGAAGAAGTAGATCTAGTATAAAAAGCAAGCTAACGCTACAGTTTGGGGATGATTTCACCTCCCAGCCACCACATGCCCATAGTATCTCTTTCAGCTTGATTCACGTTCTCTTAAGATGAAGGCTGGTCAACCATGGTGATGATATTGCCTTTATGTATATGGACATATATTTCTTGTGTAAGACAGCAAAATTTCACTTGCATATTTCAGTGCCTAAGTAGATAACAAGTACAGTGTCCTTCTAATCAGAATGAAATAAGGAAATAATTGATGTTGTGAAGATACTGCTTGGTAATATTCTAAACTTAGTTAAATTTATGTAATTATAAATATGCATAATGACAGTTGACTAATATTTGTGCCATACTTGTAATGCCAACTTTGTAGTTTCTGACCCCATTTACAGGTTAGCTTTATACTCGGGTCTCTTGGATGGGCAGCTAAAGAAAGTCAGAAAAGACAGGTTAGTCTGTGCTCTATGGTTTGTATTTTACACAAAACAATTTAACAGAAAATACACAGAGCAGTGGATGCTTGAACACAGTATCATCCCATTTCTTTTGTAGTTGTTAGACTTCAATGCCATTCTTAAACTATCCTGTATTTAGCTCAGTTAATTTTTATGCTTTAAACTGAAATAAAGTTGGTTCAATAGGAAGATGAAGTTCTTTATTATGCACTGTAAAATTGCTAAAATGCCTTAGATAGTGGGCTGAGATGCCTGAACATTTAGTTCTGGAGGCATTTTTTCCACAAAGGAAGTTCATCCCACTGTCTCAGATGTAAAACACGGGAAGAGATGTCTCAGAAGGGGATCCACATTAAATGTTTCTCAGCTGTGCAGAGGACACTAAGGACAAGGGGATGTTACCAAAATCTCTGAATTATCAAAAAAGTGCAAGTTATTAACTCAGAAGCAGTTGCATCTGATGCTTAGAAATCTGAGTCCTATTCAAGGTTAACTTTACATGCCACAGATAAAGTTCTCTCCATGTATTAAGGGCACAGGAGTCCCACCAAGTAGCGAAAAAGATTAATAAGGTCTGTTCAGTTCCCACCTGTTCTTCTATAGATCAATCTGTCATTGCTTCCTTTGATTTTACTGCCACAAAACATAACTTTAGACTTGAATATAAATCTGACTTGCAAAGTTTACCCATTGAAACATAAGATATGAGACTACAAAAGAGAAAGTCATATGACAGAGTGCTTTCTTTACTGAAGCAAATCCTTTTTTGCTCCTTAGAGAATGAGATAGTATAATGTGGAAAGACTGCACTTCTCACATTCTGGAAGAACAGTTTATTTGTTGTTCTGACAGCATTTATTTGGATCTTGAAGAAATAGGTTATAGCAAGTATTGGGAAAGCATTATATTTGCCAAAAATTACTCTCCTTGGAAATAGGTAATATGGAATAATTCCAGTCAGTCAGTGTCTTTTGAAGAACGTTTCTGGCATCAGATTCTTATTTTGAGGAAGAGATGCTACGAATAGTTTAATCAGAAAAGCTCAGCACCCCGGTCCCCTGGAAAAGAAAAACCAAACCAAACAAACAACGCTGGGAAAATCTGGACCTGATAAGAAAATTCTGGTTGCAGATACAAGCAAATTATCAGTAGATGCAACATTCTAGAACCATAGACAGAGAGAATATTTTAGGTTGGAAAGGACCTTTGGACATCATCTGGTCTACCCCCTTAAAAATAAGACTTAGTGAGGTTGCGCTGTGCTTTTCCCTTTTGAGTTTCGAGTATCTCCAGTAATGGTGATTTCACAGTCTCTCTGGGGCCTTATTCCAATGTTTGACCACCCTCAGCATGAAGAATTTTTTTGCTTAGCTCTGATAAAACCATTTTTTTGCTACAACTTACGTCTGTTGCCACTAGTCTTGTTGTGCATCCCTGAGAAGAGTCTGGCTCCACCTTCCCTACAAGACACTCACTAGGTAACTTAAAGCAGGTATTAGATCTCTCATTAAAAAGTTTGGCAAGGTACTGAGAGCATAAAACCGGGCGAAGTGTGGTCCAACAAATGCCAGGTAAATCAGAAGTAGCACTTCTCTTGATCTGCTGACTACGCTTTTGCAAACGCAGCATAATACAAAGGTAGTGTTCATTGCCACAGGGACACACTGCTGTATCATTTTCAACTTTTCCAGCAGCATTCCCAGATCCTTTTCTGCAGAGCTTCTTACTGGCCAGTTGATGCCCTCCCAGTACTGTTGCATGGGGTTGTGATATCCCAAGTATGTGTCTTTGCATTTGCCCTTGTTGAACCTTGTCGATAGGTTTCTGTCGGTTCATTTTTTTCAGTCTTTTAGGATCTCTCTGAATGTCAGGGAGGGCAGCCAGGGAGCCAGCGCAGTTGAGCCGGTTCATTGTCACCTGTAGGCTTGCCCAGGGTGCCTTCCACCCACCACCCGGGGAGCCAGTGATGTGCAGCATGAGGGGCTCTGGTAGCTGCCTCGAAGCAATGCCAATTTTAATCAGCTGCCAGGCAGACTTCAAACAGCAGATGCACTTCAGGTCTGAATTTTACTCTTACTTTATTTTTAGAGTAATTTCTTCATCTATTTAAGGAATTCCAGAAATTAGCTATCATTTCATTACTTGTTATATACGATAATAAAATTAGTTCTTCACAGAGCTCATTGAGAGTACAGCTAAAAGAAGTGCTGCGTGCAGAGTACATCCTGATTATCTACCTGTGAATATTCCATTGAGGCTGTATAGAGCTATATAGGTAAAAGTTGTCGTGTTCATTTATACCACAGATGACACACTGACAATATAGAGACCAGGGCAGAAAAAAAGATATGCTGTACCTTCTCTGAAATTTCTGAGTCTGACGGCCCTTATGGTACTGTAGTGCCCTCAAACTTGCTTTGGGAGTCTGAGGCAAAAGCAATCCATACTTTTCACTGTCTGTATGCATTGGTTGGCTGACAGCTCGCAGAAGCTCAGGTAACCCAGACTATCATAAATATTTATCTCAGTTCTAGGCTTTAACTATAACCATCTTTGTCTGAAAATCCTAGAGTCAGAAACTTTGAAATTTTTGATACAGAGACATCAGTTTCTAGTGTTAATAATAATGAAAAGATAATATTTAAAAATATCAGAAATGGTGTCCTTTCACGCTGCTTTTTACCACCTTCAATATCAGTGTTCCCTATATGAATGCAGTAGAGTGTAAATAAGACCTGACCATGCAGAAGTTGAAACATGTTGTAATGAGATGGCAACACATTCAAGATAGCAAACGTTTGTAATAAACAAGCCTTGGCTGTATTTATCACTACGCTGGGATATCTAGACACAGACACTAGTCTTGAAACAGGACCATAAAAGTGAAGCCAAACACATTCAGAAACCCTTTTTCTGATAAGCACAATCTCACAGAGGTTTTTGCATGAGTAAAATGAATGTACTTGATTGAATGCTACCAAAGAGTAGATAGGAAAGCTTGGCAACCGATTATCAGCTCTTTGGGAGGAAAAAATCTAGTTATGTTAGAAAAGGAGTTGCTGAGGTATGTTTGGCAGTAAAATAGTTATACAGTGAAAAATAATTTACTTTTTTTTAACCAGTATGCCTGAACATATCTGGATGAATAGGCTCTTACGACTCTGAAAAGTCACACAGTTATGCCCGTCTCATTGAAGGACATAGACCTTCTTAATTATAAAATTCTCAAAAGGAAACTACACACAAGCAAGCTTCCTTAAAGATGCAGGCAGTCCAGATAGGATGTCATTGCATTATTCTATCACCACAAGTTGATTTCATCAAGCAACTTAATATGTCACATATGAGATTTCATTCTTAATGTATCTGATTCAATCAGGTGATGTTTCTGGTTTGAAAGGTGATGCATCTTGATTGAAATGAGGAGCTGGATGCTGTGGAAACTACATAACTACATCTAATGAAGCAGTGGAAGTGGCTGATTCACTGAATGTTACATAAGATTCGGGAAGTGGCACAAATTTAATTGGTAACGTCATTTAAGGTATAGTCCACTGCATGGACTGTTTTTCTGTGCTTCAGTATCAAATCACACACGTGTACAATATGGTAGCTTGTTTTCTGTCTGAATTTTATCATTAACGTGTTTCGAAAATGACGAGAGATTAAAGTACCATTAGAATAATCAGATCATGAAAGAGCTGTTCTGTTTAGATGTACAAACACACAATCTGTTTAATAGCAAGAAAAAATGACTATGTTTGGTGAGAGATGGAATGGAGATGTTTGACGTAAATGAGGAGAACTCACACAGTTGACAAACACCGGAGATTTTGAAGGCTTTTCCAAATTTGTTCTGCTAAGGTAGCAAAAAAATTTCAGAAAATATCTTTGCAGATAATCAACAAAATTTAATAAATTTTGAAATCTGAATGACAGATCAGTCAAGCTCAATCAAGCATCATCCTCAGTCTCCCTGTGAATCTTAACCTACAGTTTTCCTGGATCAGAATGATGAGAGAAGCTGGGGGCCAAAACGCAAATAAACTTTGGCACATAGGGAGAAAATAGACAAAACCATAAATATCACAGTAATATAAGCCAAAGATAGGCTGCTGTATTTCAGGTTCACAATTTCCTGACATTTTAGGCAAATGTAGTGCAATTGCTACAGATGTAATACAGCAAGAAAGTGCTGGATTTCCTAAACCAGAAAATGAAATAGAAGGTTTTAACCATTAGTACTGGAATGTTTTCAGAAAATGTGTGTCTAGAAAATATCTCTGCTGTTGTTTTATTTGACATACTAATCATACTTAGAAAAGGCAGAGGCAGTAAGGCCTGGCTGCTTCTGCTATTCATCCAAGGGTCTGTATGCTCAGTGTTATCTTCAAGTCCTATTGACACTGAGTATCTTCTGTAAGACTTACAGGAGCAATGAGAAATTTATTCCTGTCCTGATTCTGTCATTTGCCATAAGTGGAGCCACGACGCAACTGAGCAGTTTTTCTCAAGGGATCACAATAGGCAACAACCTGGAGAATGGAACCCCAAGGATTTTCTTTCTGTACTTCAGGGTAACTCTTCATACCAGAAAATATAACATTACTGGAATAGCACCAAAAGAATGAGTCTCCATCTGCTATATAAATATAGCTGCACAAAGGCAAGAAGTGTAATTTCTACATTATCGTACATGATCCGTCTCGTGTATTCACAAGATTTCTTAGTTCCTTAAGTTCAAGTCAAAGAAGATGAAGCTTTTAACCTCTGCTGCAACCAATACAATAAGCATGGAAGGCTCCACCATAAATTGCTTTTTCTTTACCTTTTCCTGTCGTTGTACAGGTAATAAATCGTCTTCCTAATGTAACCAGTTTTATTACATTCATGAATCATCTTCGAAGAAGACCAATCATCACCTTTGCACGATTAGATTTGATTAAGTTAAACTAAGAAATTCCAACTGGAAAGCACTGAACTGTACATTTCATAGGCCAAGTTTAAATGAACATGAATATTTTTCAGTGCTAATGACTTGAAGGGGTTTTGTTTTTACAGTTATGCAAACGATTTTCCTAGTTGTTTTCTACAGAAAATAAATGTCAAGGATATATTTAACAGTATGTAAGCTGGCATAATACAGAGCAACAAAAGCAACCAACCATGCAAGTGAAGTTCTGTTCTTAAAATTCAAACAGAAAATGTTCCATCTTTTAGACCTGTGTGTGCTAAATGCTGCTCATACATAGTAGGGTATGACAATATTGATTCCATTAATTCAATTTCATCATACTACTATGAAATAATTCTTAAATGAAGGAAGATGAATTTTATATGAATGAACCTCTGATTTTCAGTTTGCAGGCACATTTTTGTTCTGTGTTTTAATTATTAAATTTCCTTCAGATCAGTCAGGTGGGAGAAAGATAATACTAATATTGTGTCTTCTGCAAACTTATTTTGTAAAAAACATTTAAATAAGTGGACTGTTTAAAAGTAATGGGATACTTCCACAATTTAAGTAACTTTCTGTGCTACCTTCCAGAAGAAATAGCCCGTGTGCAACTAGGGAATGTGACAGTAAGTCACTCACAAAGACACACAGAGGGTGGTTATAAAAGTGACACTCTGAGCATCTACTTAGGATCTCTACAGGCCTTTACAACTCAGAGTGAACCTTTTGCTGCCAAGATCACACAATTATTGCTAGATGAATGTGCTAGACAAAAGCTACCTTTGGAATAGCTAAATGAAGAGCACTCTTATCTCCTGATTTTACTGCACTTATACCCAAGGGAAAAAAATATGTTTTTACTAAAACAATACAGTCAGTGCATACCAATCAACCAAATCTGATCCACTAAAAACTACTTGGTTTGGCTTCCAGGAAATCTAGTCAATGAAGTAATTCTTAGCTAGCTAATAGGCCAGCAGGTTCTTTGATAACTAGCTAAGGGACATGAAATTGCTGTATTTTCAATTTACTCGTGTTTATTCTTACTTGTAATATACTTTGACTTCTTTGTGTGCTGTCATTGAAATCAGCAGTAAGATGCAAGGATTACAGTATGGGACATACTGGAATCCTAATGGTTATACTGCTTGTTTCTACTGTTAGAAGGAATTGCATCATGAGTAAAGATTTGCTTGTGTTTTCAGTGAGGGAAAAATAAATTATGTCTAGAGCAGACATTTCTACCCTCACAACCAGTGTAGGTCTCCTAGCCCATGACCTAAGCTCAGATGAATAACTGAAAGTCTTAGCGGATAGGTTCTTTCCCCAAGAGAAGCAACCTTTCTTGGTTGGAGGGCGACGGTGCTGCAAAGCGATGGATCTCTACAAGCAGAACTGCTGTAAGGTAGGCAGTGCATGCTTTTAAAGCAAGGTAAAGTTTTGTTTTCTGAGAGGTACTTTTTAGTTTTGCTTCGGTGGGGATGGATGATGACTCCTGACTGCTTGCTTGAGTTATGAAACGTGACCAATACTTCTCTCTTATAGTGAAATGCAAAAAACACAACATAAACATTTTGAGAACTTCAGAAAATTTTCAGTAGATTCGTACTGGGAAAACAATGTGTAGAGACAAGTTGTCATGTTCTCATGGGGACCTGTACATGAAACTTTTATTCTGAGCTTGTATGGAAATAGACATGAAGTGGAATTTTTTCTGGTATTTTTTGGATCCAAATTGCGTACACTACATTGCATGTTAAAGGGTAACATTAGAGAAACTTTCCTCACTGGCTGTGCCTCTAAAAACACGAGCTTCCAGTGACTTTGCCCTCCACCCATTTTCTCTTTCTCCCTCTCTTTCGTATTTTATCTTTCCATTTAATACGTACATATAATTTTTTTAGGCTTTATAATAATGTAAGTTATTATGAAACTCCTCATTTTCTTCTTGCCTTATTTCTTAATGAGTCTCCAGATTGTTACCTATGTGTGTACGGATACATACATTCACAACGAGGAATAAAATGAGTTGTTAGAGAGACAAGAAATACCTGACAAGTACTTTTTTGTCTCTACTTGAATTCTCTTTACAACCTAGATCAATGCTTTGTTGGCAGTTAAGGCTGTTAACCAAGAAAAAAGAACCTCATAGCCAAATAAAAAGAACGTTCTATGAGTTCCTTTTCTTTACAAGAAGGAATTAGCAAGTATAAAATTCTTAGTTATGCATGTTTCAGTAGACATCATGTTATTAAACAGTGTGAATGCAAACTGAAAACTTGATGTTTTGCTGAGGCAATCTTAGGGTGTAAGGTGAAGAAAATTTGGCAGTGAAGTCAGATAGGAGTGAAGTATCATCTTTTTTTATGATTCATCTTTCACACATTAGCTCAAAAGAGTAGTTCTGAATAATTCTGCTTTGGAATGAAGTGGCCTACCAAAACCAAACAGTGTGAGAGATTTGGACTGGAAACATACTTACCATCAAGGCTGTATCATGAGTATTGTGTTCACGACCAGTAAAGCTGCCTGAAAATGTGTGGTTTTGCAAGTGCTTCCCTGAAATTTAGCAACTTAATTTGGTTGCTCTGCAGGATTATCTGATTTTGAGAGTGCTTAGACATTGATTCATCAAACCCAAATTACTTTCAACAAAAGGTCACAGGTGCCTACTAGTTCATAATCTGACTACTAGCCCTGATTTAGAACTGAAATTAGTATAGATTTCTATCTTTTTCAGCATCCTCTGCCTTTCAGGGAACTTACCAAAAATAATGAAATAACAACTCACGAAAATCACATTCATTGACATCTGTACTTGTCCAGGATACAAGTCTTGACCACAAACCCTTGTAGTTATAAAATACTTTCTATCTTCTTTAACATTGTTAGAAGAGTTATGTATTGTTTCTCAGTCAAATTTCTGAGGGTAAAAAGGCCATCGTCCTTGCCTGCTGGTATAAACCTCTGATAACAGATGAGTAGGACATATCTTCAGAATGGCAAGATTTAAAAAAATTAAAATGTTAGCTAACAAATTTTTAGGTCAGACCTTCATGAAGAACTCCCACAGGTGTGAATTTCTGAAGGTGTTCCACTTACTGGGTGTGTGTATGCTAGTGTTTAGTACAAAATAAACCTCGTATGTGCAAACAAGTTCATTAAAATTGCAAGAGCCTGTAGCACATTTGTAACAGCTTGCCCAAAGGTTAACATTTATAGTTTTGCACTGCCAACATCCTGCTTTTATGGGGCGCATTTATATGCTAAATTGCCTATTATGTTAAGCTGTAAGTTCCCATTTAGCAGCATCAGGAATAAGATTTGACTATAAGTGTTTAGATTTTATTAGTGCTATGCTAGTCTTCTGAACAGCTCAAACTTCCTACAGGCTGAAAATGTGCTGCATCCTCCACAGAGGTTCTTGTGTACGAGATGTGTTTAGGAACAGGGAGCATGGGAAGAAATGTGAGACACTGCTCACTGACTGGAAAAAGATGCCTTACTGCATCTCACCTCTAAGAGAGTCCTGAATGTCATGTTTAAGCAATGATTGCATCTAAAACAATCTCAATAACATCCCCTTCTCGAGTTAACAAGACCAAAAAGGTCAGCTGAAAATATTCCAAGAAGAAAGGTGGTTTTATTGGTAAGTAAATATGTCTAGCTGCTTTACTTTTGCTATAGGTTACTTCCCAATGCATGACCTAACAGAATGAACTGTGATATAGCAGCCACATAAACTGAAACGGCAAATTTTAGCTGTATATGCAGTTCTCAAAGGTGAGAGAAATGTATTTGCTAATGAAATTGTGTATCACTCAGTCTTCCCTTGCTAACAGGTAATTCTCAGGAGATCCTGGGACTAAGGGAGTTACCAATATCACAAAAGCCTTTCAATTCTAGGTCACCAGTCTGTCAGAGCTGGGGCCTGATTTTAGGTATTACTTTTGATGCATCCGTAAATATTTGCTCTCCTTAGTAGTGACTGAAGTCTGTCAGCGGTGGCTGACTATAGAATGTGACTTGACCAAAAAAAACAGAAGGTCAAGTCCTCAGCCTAGGATTTCTCCACAATTATAGTGTGAGAAATTTCTTTTTGAATGCTTCTGTCGAAAAAGAGAATGTGAGAACATTAAGATGCTACTCTGTTCCTAAGCTTTTTCTAGCATGATGGAAAACAACATTTGAAAGAGACGTGCTTCACAAGCTGACCAGGTCAGTTTTGAAGACTTATTTGAGTTCACATAGTGGCTGTAAGAATGATGCTCTGTGTTTATAGATCGTAAAAGAGCTTTGGAAACATCAGCCATTTAAAACTATTATTGTTCTCATCATTATGAGACTGCTACTAGTTATTTACCCCAACCGTAAGTGGAAAACACAAAAATGGAGCTTATACAGAAAAAGAAATCTTTTCCAAGCAAGAATCACAAAAGTATTTTGATAAAACAGGAAGTTCTTAAGCGGCAAGCAGGAATGATAAACGTAATGTAAATTCTGTCAGCACAATCCGTAGCTGAGAAGGGCTACTTCAACTGCTGATTAAATAGAACTGCAGAGAGTTTTGAGTGTGCTCTGCAGAAATCAAAATTTTTCAGTGATTGTAGGAGTGGGAGTGAGGAGGGCACTTTCTGTGTAAAATACAATATTATTTCCAAAAGACAGAGGTCCCACATGAAAGCTCTGAGGTCTCTGTAGGAATCTGTCTGACAGAACATGCAGACTTTGTTGCCAGTAAAGGCTGCAACCCCTAGCAAATGCAGACAGTGCTTTACCTATTAAGACAATCCATAAGGGAGAGACTGAAGGAAAGTAGCTCAGAAAGTTTTTTAAAAAAATGACCTATTTAAAGTTACATTTTTCAAATAATTTAAGGAGAAGACTTAGTTAATGCTACTTAATCAAAGTTCTCTGCAAATAACTTAAAGGTGACAGGTCAGCAAAGACAAGCTTATTTAAAGACTGTATTTTAAGATTTAAAATGCTAAGAGTCTTACCAAGTCTAATCTTCTAAGAATTATAATAAAGTATAAGAGAAGTTCAAACCTTATTTATTTTAAGATGATATTTATTATTTTTTGAAGACCTTGCAGGCAAAAAAAATGACAAGAATTAACACAGCAACTAGTTCTCTAAATGCATACAGCCTGTCTGCACTGGTGGTTGGGTGACGATTGGCCGCTTCTGTTATCCAGAATATTTAGGATTTCTGGTTGATAGTTCTCTATGGTCTAAATGGATTTCTGTGTTTTAGGTAGTTGAAATTCTTTACTTTCAAAGTTAGGGTTTTTTATATAAACATGACATGATGTAACATCTGTAAATATGCTGCAACACTGTGCTAATTCCAAGTTCTTCTTAGTTGTAAACATATTTTTTAAATAGTGGTTGCTGTAGTTTGAAATGAAAATGGTGACCTTAACAAGCACTATCATTATTATGCCTTCGAGGGACTTATACGTACTCTTATTCACTCTGATACGCTTTATCTGAAAAGCTTGCTGTTCTGGGCCTATTATTTTGCTGAAGTCACTGAAAAAAAGGGGCTATGCTTTGCCCTGTGTTGCTTTCTTCAGATACATTTCATAATAAACCACTGCACAGTAGGATTCTGATTTCAAGTTAGTAATTGGAATGGTATTTTAACTAGAAATGTGCACCTAGAAGTTTACTTTTCCTATGTCAGAGTTACGTGGTGAATACGTAATTGAGGAACAAAGCCCAAGTGATTTTCTACTTTTTATTAGGTTAAGAAAGAAGTGGGGACTATCCAGTGAAGGCAATACAGACTTCTGGAAGGAAGTTCTTTGCTGTAATGTTTTGCTCACGGCTGGGAAAGGAGGAAACATCAGCTAACAAAATGGAGTGAACCACAAGTTCAAAATTTTAAAGACGACTTGACAGAACCACTGATATATTACTAGCCTAAATCCAAAATATAACTCAGCCTTGCAGTTAGGACTGTGAGAGTGACAGGATCTGAATGCCCTTTTTATATTTGAACGCTATTTGAATTACAACAAGCTCAATAAGGAAAGAGTGGGGTTTGGGGGGGGAGCGACAGGGGGAAGATTACACCATTGTGCATTCTCTAAGTTAGTGCTATCCCAGCAGAAAATAATCGAGGACACGTTTTAGATCCATTTGAAGATTTGTGAGGCATATGTGTCAAGCATATTAAGAGCAAAGCAGCAAATCCAGACAGCTTTTAAATATGAAATGATGTGCTTTAGTTTAGAATGAAGCAATCAGTGTTTGGAGAATGCTCTTAATAACACTGTCTCTCCTGGAAATTACCTATTCATTGCAGGAAATCTCTGTTTGATTATTTCTACAGGTAAATGTTGTATTTGTTATATTCGGAAAACAACAGGAATTTACATAGCTGAGCCTACACATGCTCTTGTAGCATTTTCCTTCTCCTTTACGTTTATAATAAACATGAATTATATATGGAGACAGCCATGCTTTGTTTAAACTGCTGCACTAAGTACTCCTTGACAGCAGTAAATCAATGGTTTGCTTTCTTATACATTTGAATGAATGTAATAACTGGAATAAACAATTAATCTGATGGATACACAGGAACTCTCTGCAGCTAAGTAGAATGAAAAGAATAAGACTGTTCTACTGTTCATACATTTGTCATTCGTTGATGACCACACATTATTGACTTTGTGTTGTCTAATTATTTGATTCTCAAAGTTATTTTGAATAACTTAGTGTTCACTTAAACCGATGGCTGAAAAAATACTGTTCTTGATCTCCAACTAATAAGCCAATTAAGATCAGCTTTGGAAGCTATTGACCAGATTACAGTTTCTATTTTTGCTACTTAATTAAATCTTATGCTCCTGGTACTACAGTGGCACTCAGGCACTTTATGTGTTCATATTTTTAAAAAGGAATGCCAGTGTTTGTATAAAATATATACACATGCATACATACTTACATATGAGATACTAAACATATATATGTGTATATAAATACTAAAATGCTAATGACTACTCACATATTAACTTTAAAGACCATCATGAGCTCCAGCTGGGCTATAGGGCTGTTTGGATGCATCAGGAGACAAGGAGTGAAATAATTCAGAAGAGTTTTCGTTAGCCTTCTGCTACCTGGTGCCCTGAAGGTGTCACGGACATCACTAAATTGATGGAGGAAACAAGAATGGCTGTAGACTGACATTCTGTGGACAGCCATGAAACAGACAATAAACTTGCAGAGCTTGTTCCGTTTTGTATCTCCTTATTTTAGCAATGGAGGAATTGGAACCACTTGAGTGAGAGAAAGAAATGCTTAGCGGAATGTTGCTGTTCCTGTTTCTGCATCTTCTTTGCTAAGTGAAATCAAGGAACAAGGAAAATGATCTCTTTAGGGCTATTACCCATTGTGCTTGCAGAAGCTCATAGATTTCTTCATTAAGTGCAGAGATGCTGGGTAAATTCTGGAAACGTGCTGATTAGGTTGGTTTTGCACATACCCAGACCTGATTGTTGCCTACCCAGAGAGTAAATGGAGTCAGTTAGTGTCCTAGGCGAACTGTTTACCATAGTTTAAGGACTGCAACAAGCAACAGAGACAACTGGACCCTACATCTAGGGAGAAAAAAATCAGGTATTTCTCTCTCATGAGGCTTCTGCTTTCTCCAGTATAGCCTATGTTCTTAACTAAGAATGTTACTTGTAACTTACACGACCACAGAACTGAGATCAACCCATGGAAGACATTCTTCATTTCTGTTTGAGGTTGACAGTGATCAAATCTATTTGGGCCAGGACTGGTCCAAAGGTGTGAACTTGCCTTTGGGATGCAGGAGGCTTAATTCATACCAGTACTATGAAAAATGATTTTTCTTTGCTTTCTACCAACCCTGTGAAAGGATTCTGAATAGTTTGCCTGCAGCCAGTGGTGTTGAGGTTTAAATGGTCAAAAATTCAGCTTTGAACTTTCTTGTCTTGAGGCCTGGATAATTTCATATACTTTTTCAAAAATGAAACCACGCCGTTATATAGCTGCTGAAGAAAGGCAAAACAGGCTCCTGTGGATGGACACATATGTTAAAAAAATAAAAATCCTGGAGTCATTGCAATGTTTATAACTGTGTAAGACTTCTCCTAGAGGAGACTTCAGTTGCAGTGCAGTATAATTGAAAAATAACCTAACTGCTTTTTAAATTTACATGAGTAAATGGAAGAGGTAGGGCAGCCTTCTGAGAGATTCTGGGTCTCCATCTCAGGTAGCCATAGTCATTCAGCATCCTCAAATTGAATACACCCTACTTATTGCAGTTATCTTTGGCCATATGTGCAGGAAGTGATTAAGACAGACATTCACTGTAGCCCAAGACTGTATGACGGAGAGGGAGGAGGGAAATCACAAACTGAAGCACAGGAAGTTCCATCTGAACATGCACTGGCCCAGGCTGCCCAGGGAGGTTGTGGAGTCTCCCTCTCTGTAGATATTCAAGACCCGCCTGGACAAGGTCCTGTGCAGCCTGCTGTAGGTGACCCTGCTTCGGCAGGGGG
>Ga0065711_1038750_pt1 | contig 18460 bp, 12 predicted proteins | sample Hoacrofraction12_FD_59098 | JGI IMG/M metagenome (GOLD analysis project Ga0065711, IMG submission 59098) | Hoatzin crop microbial communities from Cojedes, Venezuela - Epithelial fraction 12 v2 (version 2) | ecosystem: Host-associated > Birds > Digestive system > Esophagus > Crop | place...
CACAACAGAAATTAAAGGACATTCAGGACAAAATTAACACAAGACCAAGAGAAAAATTAAATTTTTCTACACCAAAAGAGTGCTTTTACAAAAATATTTCCTAAATTTGCACTTGCTAGTTGAATTCACCGTGAACCATTAAAGCAGATGAATATGAAAAGAATCTTATTTGCAACAGTACTGGCTTTCAGCAGCATGGCTGGGCAGGCACAGGAGGCTCCACAACTGGGGCAGACGACCATCGACGAGGTGACGAGGGCGATGACCACAGACGAGAAGGTGAACCTGATTATCGGCTTCGGCAGCACGTTTACCACCAACTACAGCGCAGCCATCGGCAACTCAGGCGACCTGGTGCCTGGCGCTGCCGGACAGACGAACGCCATCCCTCGGCTGGGCATTCCCGCAACGGTGCTGGCCGACGGCCCCGCCGGATTGCGCATCAACGCGACACGACGGGATGACCAACGGACGTATTACTGCACGCACTTCCCCGTAGAGACGCTGCTCGGCTGCACGTGGAACCGCGAGTTGGTGGAGCAGGTGGGCAGGGCGATGGGCGACGAGGTGAGGCGCTACGGCGTTGACGTGGTGCTGGCTCCTGCCGCCAACATACAGCGCAACCCGCTCTGTGGCCGCAACTTCGAGTACTACAGCGAAGACCCGCTGCTGTCGGGCGAGATGGCGGCAGCGATGATCAGTGGTCTGCAGCAGAACGGCATCGGCACCTCGCTGAAGCACTTCGTGGCCAACAACCAAGAGACCAACCGCACGGGCAGCAACTCGATTGTGGACGAGCGTACGCTGCGCGAAATCTATCTGAAGCCCTTCGAGATTGCCATCAGGAAGAGTCGGCCCTGGACGGTGATGACCTCATACAACAAACTGAACGGTACCTACACGGCAGAGAGCGAGGAACTGTTGACCGACCTGCTGCGCCGTGAGTGGGGCTACGAGGGACTGGTGACCAGCGACTGGTATGGTGGGCGCAATTTCCCCCAGATGGTGCTGGCGGGCAACGACATGATTCAGCCTGGCCACCCCATGCAGGTGAAGGCCGTGAAGGCCGCCATCGAGCAGGGCACGCTGCCGATGGAGGCCGTTGACCGCAACGTGCGACGCATCCTGCAGTACATCATGAAGACACCGCGCTATCAGGGCTACAAAGCTACGAATGACCCTGACTTGAAGGCACATGCCGAGGTGGCACGCGAGGCTGCGGCAGAGGGAATGGTGCTACTCAAAAATGAGAAATTAGAAATGAGAAATGAGAAATGGGCTGCGCCAACATTGCCGCTTCGCACATCTTCAAGCATCGCCCTCTTTGGCCGCACCAGCTATGACTTCCTGGCGGGCGGTACGGGCAGCGGCAACGTGAACCATGCCTATGTGGTGTCGCTGACGGAGGCCTTGAAGAACGCAGGGCTGACTATCAACCCAACGCTGGCAGACAGCTATACCCGATACCTGGCAGAGAAGAAGGGCGAGCAGAAGGAGGACGGATTCCTTGGCACGGTGACGCTGATGCCCGAAATGCCACTCACGGCAGAACAGGCTCGGCAGGCCGCAGAGCGCAATGCCGTGGCCATCGTCACGATAGGCAAATCGGCTGGCGAAGGTCGCGACCGCACCCACGACGAATACTACCTCACCGATGGTGAGCGGCAGATGATAGAGACCGTCTGCACCGCGTTCCACAAGGCGAAGAAGCCCGTGGTGGTCATCCTGAACATCCCTGGTGTCATCGAGACAGCCTCGTGGAAGCACCTGCCCGATGCCATCCTGTTGGCGTGGATGGGCGGACAGGAGGGCGCAGCCGCCGTGGTCGACGTGCTCACAGGCAAGGTGTCGCCGTCGGGCAGGCTCACGCAGACGTGGCCTGTCGACTATGCCGACATCCCGTCGAGCAAGACGTTCCCCGATGTCGATTGCCTCACCGCCGACGACTACGCCAAGTTTCTGCGCCACCTGCCGGTAGATACCGTAGGCCGCTCCACGGGCATCTACGACAGCTATTACAACGAGGGCATCTACGTGGGCTACCGCCATTTCGACACAAGCGGTCAGGCCGTCAGTTATCCCTTCGGCTATGGTCTCAGCTACACCACGTTTGAAATGAGGAATGAGAAAGCAGAAACGAGGGGCGACAGCATCGTGGTCAGCGTCACGGTGAAGAACACGGGCAAGATGGCCGGAAAAGAAGTTGTGCAGCTCTACGTCTCGGCTCCTGGCAAGGATATGGACAAGCCAACAAAAGAGTTGCGTGCCTTCGAAAAGACCAGCACGCTGCAACCCGGCGAGAGCGAGACGGTCAGCCTGCAAGTGGCCAAGCGTGACCTATCAAGCTACGATACCACCCGCCATGCTTGGGTACTCGAATCTGGCACCTACCAGCTACACATCGCCGCTAATAGTCAGGATGTCCGAAGTACGCTGCCCGTCACCATTGAAGGCCGGCTGACCGAGCAATGTCTGCCTATCCTGCAACGATAATTCCAGATTAGTATCCACACGCAAAATCCCCTGAGCCAGAATGATGACTCAGGGGATTTTGCTTGCTGTATACAACTTTTGTAATCTTTTCCGCTCTTCAGTTATCCAGCATCTCGCACAGCACATCGAGATGCAGATAGCGCATGGGGTGCTGTTTCGTGGCGGGGAGCCATTCCGTCAGTCCCAGGCCGTTGGGGTTGCCAGTCTTGACGAAGTTGGCGAAGTAGGACAGGAAGATATCGCTCATGACAAAATCGTCGGGCTGCCAGTCGTACACGCGGTTGGTGTGCAGTGTGCCCATTGAGTATTCGATGTCGGCAGAGTGGACGGCTCCCTTCGGCAGGTTCTCGTTCTGCTTGGCGACGTTGGCCTTCTCCTCGTCGGTCATCTCGCGCGTGCCGCCTGCCAGCATGGCTATCTTGCCACTGGTGCGCATGGCGGGACGGGGATGGGTGTAGTAGTAGCGGTACACGCGACGACCGGATGTCTTTACGTGTACGTCAGTCCAGAGTTCGGTCGCCTTGTCAAAGCCGGGGATGTCGATGTCGTTGCAGCCCACAAGGAGGTTGACGTGCGCCTGCCGACCATTGCTGTAGGTGTTGTCGGGCTGTTCGGTGAAGAAGTGGTTGTCGATGTTGTAGTGGGGGATATTGTTCATCGGCAGGGCCTTTACTATCTGTTCGGCAGTCATGGAACGCAGTTCGGCGATGTTCTTCTTTCCCAGTTTCTTCATGATTTCCTCTCCCTCTTTCTCGGCCTCTCGGAGCGTGAGGATGCGCTGACCTACGACGGTGCCGCTGGAGCCGATGGCCTGATGAATGAGATGTCGGCTCAGGGGCGATGCCAAGAGTGCGCTCACCGACATGCTACCTGCCGACTCGCCACAGATGGTGATGCGTCGTGGGTCGCCGCCAAACTGCGAGATGTTGTCATATACCCACTGTAGGGCTGCCACCTGGTCAAGGAATCCGTAGTTGCCGCTGCCCTGATAGGGCGATTCCTTCGTGAGTTGTGGATGGGCCAGATAGCCGAGGTAGCCCTCACGATAGTTGGCCGTGATGCTCACGATGCCCCTGCGTGCCATCTGGCGACCGTCGTAGCGAGGCTCCGAACCGCTGCCAGCCAGCAGTCCGCCGCCATTGAAATAGATAAACACGGGCAGTTGCTCGTCCATCGTCTGTGCGGGTGTCCAGATGTTCAGATAAAGGCAGTCCTCGCTCTGGCGCGGCCCCCGCTGTTCCATATCGCCAAAGATGTTCCACTGTACTGGGTCGTCGCTGAAGGTCTCTGCCTTTCTGATGCCCTCCCAGTGGCTGGCAGGCTGCGGTGCCCTCCAGCGCAGGTCGCCGACGGGCGGTTGGGCGAACGGCACACCGAGAAACATCTTGATGCCCGACTGTTCCACACCCTGGAGGATGCCCTCCGTGACATGTACCTGCGGCTGACAAAATGCCGTCAGCACGGAGGCGCATAATGCAAAAAGAAAAACTGTGATACGTTTCATATTGATACGGAATAGGGTTGTTAAAGTTGGATGGTACTTGTGCTCTTTAGAGTATAGGTGCCTGCCTCGTAGTCCTTCTGTTCGCCAGAGCCGGGCAGGATGACAGTGGCCGTTGCGCCCTCAGGGATGGTGAAGGTCCAGATGCATTCGTCGCCGCTGTAGTGCCACTCGCTCTTGATGAGACCTGCTGCCGATTGGTAGGTGGCCTGTATGCTGCCCAGGCGCTTGTCGGGCACGGGACGCAGGATGATGTGGCGGAAGCCAGGTTGGCACACGTCGGCATTGATGCCCGCTGCCGACTCCCAGAGCCACTGACAGACGCAGCCGTAGGCGTAGTGATTGAACGAGTTCATGCCGCGCGGCCCCATGCCGTTCTCGATCATGTAGCTGTTCCAGCGTTCCCACATCGTGGTGGCACCGTTGTCAACAGAGTAAATCCACGAGGGATTCTTGCGCTGCAGGAGCAGCGAGTAGGCGATGTCGGCCAGACCGTTGTCGGTGAGCGTCTGCATGAGGATGGAGGTGCCGAGGAAACCGGTCTGAAGGCAATTATCGTGGGCCTCGAAGTTTTCGCGCAGCCGCTTGATGGTGTTCGCCTTGGCCTCGCCCTCCACGAGATTGTTCTTCAGCACAAAGAGGGCAGGTGTCTGCATGGTGTTCAGCAGCGCTATCTTGAATGTGCCGTCGGCATTGAGGAACTCCGTGCGCAGGTAGTCCTTGGCGCGCCCGGCCATCTCCTCGTAAGGACGGCTGTCGCGACCAACGGCAGGTGCCATGTCGGCCATCATCTGTGCGTCGATGGCCCAGTAGGAGGCCGAGAGGAAGTTCCAGTAGGCAATGGCTTCGGGCAGCGGGTTCTCAGAGGCGAACTCGCCGCCACCCTTGAAAGCACCGCCGCCGGCACTCTCCAGCGGCTCGTAGCTCAGCCAGTCGCCCCACTGGTAGTTGCCGTTCTCCTGGGCGAGCGTCTGGTGACGGTAGCGGGTCTCATCAACGTGCCGCATGTAACGCTCCATCGACTCCCACGATTCCTCGACAATCGATTTGTCGGCAAACTGCTTCCAGAGCGTCCAGGGCACGATGATGCCGCAGTCAGCCCACCCCACTCGCATGTATTCATGCTCGGTGGCACCATATTGGGCGACAGGAGCCACGCCTGGGTAGGCACCGTATTCGTTCTGCGTGTCGCGCAGGTCGCGCAGCCACTTGTGGAAGAACTGCAGGGTGTTGGCGAAGAACGTGCCCGTCTCGCAGAACACCTGCGTGTCGGCAGTCCAGCCGAGCCGCTCGTTGCGCTGTGGACAGTCGGTGGGCACACTCAGGTAGTTGCTGCGCTGTCCCCAGATGGTGTTCGAGATGACGCGGTTCACCAGTTCGTTGCCTGTGGTGAGCGTGCCGGTTTCCATGCTCTTGGTAATGCTGCTCAGTGGCACGGACTCTATCTGTGAGAGCGTGACATCGCCCGTAGCCTCGATGCCGACGAAGCGATAGCCGAAGAAGGTCTTGCGCGGCATCCAAGTAACAGAGCCGTCGGAGGCTCCGAAGGTATAGTGTATCATCATACCCTCATCGGGGGTACGCAGGTTCAGACGGTGTACGCTGCCCTGCGGGCCATCCATGCCACGACTCTTCAGACCGAGGCTGTCGTTGAGCAGTTCGGCGGGCAGACAGGTGAGCACGGTGCCCTCCTTGGCGCTGAACGTGAAGCGGGGCAGGGCTGCGCTGTTCTGTCCGAAGTCGATGACGAGGTGTTCGCCAGCAGCGATTTTCATCTCCTCGCCGGCCATGTATTCGCGGTCGATGATGACGCGTCCAAAAGCGGAGTCGCTCGGCTGCTCGATGTCCTTCCAGACATAAGCCCGCTGGGGCTGCATCACGAGGTCTTCGCGCAGATAAATCTCGCCACCATTGGAAAGCAGAATCTCGCCCTTGAACTCCTCGTTCACCTCTGGCGTTGAGAGTTTCTCTGGTGTCTCGAAGCCCATAGGGATGCGGGCATCGTAGTCCTCACCATCGAAGATGGCTGCGTGGGTCACAGGCCCTGCTATGCCAGCCCGCCATGTGAGGGTGTCGGTGCCCAGAAGTTGGGTGGTGCCGTCGGCATAGGTCAGTTGGAGCACACTGCGGAAGGCGCACTTCTTGCCCCACATCCCCTTGTATCCACCAGGCGTGATAATCTTGTCGGCCCACCAGCCGGGCGTCACCTCTGCTGAGAGCGTGTTTTCATTGCCCTCCTCTGTCTGCAGCAGCGATGTGATGTCGTAAGTAAAGGAACGGCGTGTCTTCTCGCGGTGTGTAAAGCCGGGCTTCAGCATCTCCTCGCCGATGCGTTGGCCGTTTACATACAGTTCGTACACGCCCAAGGCCGTCGTCATCCAACGGGCCTCAGTGATCGGCTTGTCGTTCTTCACCACGGAGAGGAACCAATTAGAACCGTCGGCAGCGCGGTCGTTAACCCTCTGTTCAGGCACTACAGGCGCATCCTTGGCCGAAATCCACACCGACTGCTCCCATGTCTCGGCACCGAGTGCCTCAGCACGCTCCGCCTTCATCGCTTGTCTGTCGGCAGAGCCACAAGCTACAAATGCCAAACAGGCAGCCGCAGCCATCATCTTCTTGATACTTCTCATCATAATCATTTCGTTTTAGTTGTAAATCTGGTGCAAAGATAACAATAAAATCCGTGACCACCATCACCTTTCAATTCCTCTTTTTGTACTTTTGGACGAAAACTTAAATTGCTGTATGACCGATTCGCCCGAAAGTACAGAAATGCTGCTTGTTAGATAACAGCCAATCGGGGAAAAATGGCGAACTTTGCCGCCGGAAATCAGAAACAAAAAAAATACAACGAACATGAAGAGAATCATCCTTTCGGCCATCGCCCTCATCAGCATGGGGCTTGCCAACAATGCGAACGCTCAGTCGGGGAGCAAGAATGTAAACATCACAACCTATACCTACGCCGTGAAGGGGCAGGACTCGCTGAAACTCGACATCTATCTGCGCGAGGACCTGAAGGCCGGGATTTCAAATCCCGACCAACAGAAGCTGCCCGTGATGATGTATGTGCATGGCGGCGGTTTCGTGGGCGGCAGTCGCATCAATGCGGCACAGGAGGTCTTTTTGCGACACTATGCCGAGCAAGGCTATATGGGCGTGAGCATCGACTATCGGCTGGCCGGTATGACACCCGAACAGCCCGTCAGCAAATACGGTTGCAAGAGCACGGCAGAGGTGATACAGGTGGCCACTCACGACATGGCCGACGCTACGGCCTGGCTGCTGAAGAACTACCCGCAGATTGACGCAAAGAAGATTTTCACTTCGGGCGGTAGTGCAGGTGCCTTTACTATCCTGCAGATAGAATATGACATCTGCAACAATGCCCCCTACATTCTCGAAAACCTGCCGAAGGACTTCAACTATGCCGGCATCATCTCGGCTGCAGGCTCCATCTATGTGATGCCCGACGAGGAGCTCACGTTCCAGCGCAAGCCGTGCCCCATCTTCTTCCTGCAAGGCTCGGAGGACAAGATTGTCAGCGAAGAAGCCGGCTGGATGTTGGGCATCAAGATGTTCCGTGCCGAGACGCTCCACAAGATCTTTTCCGAGAAGCAGTTCCCCCACTGGACCTATATCGAGAAGGGGGCCGACCACGTTGTGGCGATGAGCCATCTGACGGACAACCTGGAGGAGACCGACAAGTTTATCCGCAAGTTCGTCAACGAGGGAAAGCCCGCCTGTGTCTATACCGAGTGGCAGGCAGAAGAACCCGCTGGCATGGCCGATGTGAATGCGATGATCAAGTGGGTGCCGCTCTACATCCTCGGCTACGACAAGTATCTGAAAGACCTTGATTTCAACAATATTCAGAAACCGCAAAACGTGGTATATTAAGATGAAATACTGTAAGACAATCATTTCAGTGCGCAAGGCCATGACCCTCGTGGGCGTGGCTTGCGCAGTATGTTCCTGCGGAGAAAAAGTGCAGGAGCGACAGGTGGATAATTATATTGAGGTGACACAACAGGGGGGGCCTACGTTAGGCTACTCTGCGGTGTCTGGAATAAAGCTGTTGACGGTCGATGGACATGTGTTCAAAGACCTGAACCGCAACGACTCGCTCGACCGCTATGAGGACTGGCGGCTGACGGCAGAGGAGCGTGCTGCCGACCTGGCCACGCAACTCTCCGTAGAGGAGATTGCGGGCCTGATGCTCTATTCGAGCCATCAGATGGTGCTTGGTGATTCCCTCACCGAGGCACAGCAGCGCTTCCTGAGCGACGACCATGTGAGGGCCGTGCTCATCACGCGTGTGGCCAACCCTGAGACTGCCGCCCGCTGGAACAACCGCATGCAGGCCTTCGTGGAGGGCGTGGACCACGGCATCCCCTCGAACACCAGCAGCGACCCACGTCATGAGACGCGCGGCACGCTGGAGTTCAATGCCGGTGCTGGCGGACAGATCTCGCTCTGGCCGAGTTCTCTGGGTATGGCCGCCACGTTCGACCCTGCCTTGGTGCGCCGCTTCGGCGAGATAGCATCCGAGGAGTATCGGGCATTGGGCATCACCACCGCCCTGTCGCCTCAGATAGACATCACCACCGAGCCCCGCTGGTGGCGCTACAACGGCAACTTCGGCGAGGATGTGCAGCTGACGATCGACATGGCCCGCGCCTACTGCGACGGATTCCAGACCACGCCCGCCTCGCTGACCCTCGACGGCAAGGCTGGTTGGGGCCGACAGAGCGTCAATGCGATGGTGAAACACTGGTACGGCTATGGCGCCCAGGAGGCTGGGCGCGACAGCCATTTTGCTAACGGAAAATTCGCGGTCTATCCAGGCAACAACCTCGCCATGCACAAGCGTCCGTTCACCGCGGGTGCCTTCCGACTCGAGGGAGGCACGGAGAAGGCCGCTGCCGTGATGCCTGTCTATAGCATTCTTTGGAATCAGAACCCGTCGGGCGAGAACGTGGCTGGTGGCTACAGCAAATGGCTCATCCAGCAGCAACTGCGTGATGAGGCGAAGTACGACGGCGTGGTATGCACCGACTGGGGCATCACCGCCGACTGCACCGACCTGGGACCGATGGGTGGCGGCAAACCTTGGGGCGTGGAGAAGCTCACCGTGGCCGAGCGTCACTACCGAATCCTGCAGGCTGGTGTGGACCAGTTTGGTGGCAACAACGAGATAGCACCCATCCTGGAGGCTTACCAGATGTGGAGTCGCGACCGGGGTGAGGCATCGGCCCGTGAGCGTTTCGAGCAGAGTGCCCGCCGCCTGCTGCTGAACATCTTCCGCACAGGACTCTTTGAGAATCCCTACCTCGCCCCTGCACAGACCGCCGCCACCGTAGGCAAGCCGGAGTTCATGCAGGAGGGCTATGACTGTCAGCTCAAGTCAGTCGTGATGCTGAAGAACCACACTAATCTCTTACCTCTCACCTCTAACCACTCACCTCTCAAAAAGGTGTGGCTGCCCATGCGCCACGACGCGCCGCTGATGAGTCCGTGGGGACCTGTATCGGGCGACACCACCATCTGCACGATGAACCGCGAACTCGTGGGCAAATACTTCGAGGTGGTTGACACGCCCGAAGAGGCCGACTTCGCCATCTGCCACATCCGCGAGCCCTACCTGCAATTGGGCCATTCCAACGCAGAGGGCTACGTGCCCATCACGCTGCAATACGGTCCCTACACCGCCACGGCAGCACGCTCACAGAGCATGGCCGGCGGCGACCCGTTGGAGAATACAAAGAACCGCTCGTATCGCGGCAAGACCGTCACGGCCCAGAACATCGACCACATGCGCATGGTGCTCGACACGCGAGAAAAGATGGGCGAAAAGCCTGTTGTCCTCATCGTTGAGGTGAGCAAGCCTGTGGTGTTAGGGGAGATGGAACCCTCCGTCGATGCCATCCTACTCTCGTTTGGCGCACAGCAGCAGGCCTTGCTCGACATCATCAGCGGCAAGGCAGAACCCTCTGGACTGCTGCCCATGCAGATGCCCGCAGATATGCTGACCGTGGAGCAGAATCAGGAGGACGTACCCTTCGACCTCCAGTGCTACAAAGACCAGGACGGCAACGTCTATGACTTCGCTTTCGGTCTCAACTGGAAGGGTGTTATCAATGATGAACGTGTTAAGAAATACGGACGGAAATGAGACGGGAAATTCTTCACTCTTCACTCTTCACTCTTCACTTCATAGCGGCTTTGTTGATGTCGACTTCTGTTTTCGGCCAGCCGAAGGCCGTATTCTCGGAGTTCACCTACGAGGGTCACGACAGCTTCTACGACGAGCATCCGCTCTCGGCTGATGACCAGACGTGGAACCCCATCCTGCAGGGCTGGAGCAGCGACCCCAGTGTGTGTGCCGACGACCAGGGCAATTACTGGCTCGTCACTTCGACCTTCAGCGGTTGGCCGGGTGTGCCACTCTACCACAGCACTGACCTCTTGAACTGGCGGCAGGTGGGCAACATCCTGACCCGGCCAGAGCAGTTGCCGCTGATGGGACAGGACTTCGGCAAGAGTGGCATCTACGCCGCCTCGATGTTCTACAACCGCTGGAACAAGACCTACTACATGATTACCACCAACATGGGTCGCATGACGCTGCATCGCAAGCCCGGCAACTTCATCGTGAAGGCCAAGGACCCGCGAGGCCCGTGGAGCGACCCCATCTGGCTGGAGAACATGGGCGGCATCGACCCCTCGATGTATTTCGAGCGCGACCGTGCCTACGTGCTCTACTGCCGTATGCACAACCGCGAATATCCCGGCCACAACAGCATCATCATGCAGGAGTACGATCTCAGGGGCGACTCCGTCATCACCAGCACAGCCCGCGTGATTGCCGACAAGGGCGCACGGCCAGAGGAGAAACCAACCAGTCTCGAAGGCCCTCACCTCTATAAGATCCGCAGCCAGTACTATCTGCTGTGCGCAGAGGGTGGAACGGAGTTGCGGCACTCTGAGGTGGTGTTCCGCAGCAAAAAACTCTGGGGCGAATACGTGAGTTACGCCAGTAACCCCATCCTGACGCAGCGCGACCTCGGCCCTCGCAAGGACGGCATCTACTGCACTGGCCATGCCGACATTTTCCAAGACCAGAAAGGCCGCTGGTGGAGCGTGTTCCTTGGCACACGACGCATCGACGGCCAGTTAGAGAACCTCGGGCGCGAGACTTTCCTCATGCCCGTGGAGTGGACGAAGGACGGCTGGCCCGTCATCACCCGTCAGGGCGAGCAGGTGCCTGCCGTAGTGACTATCCCTGGTGCCAAGCGTGATGACAGCATCCCTCGCGGCAATTTTACTGTTTGCGAGACCTTTGACGCTCCAGAACTTGCTCCCTATTGGATGACCATCCGCTCGTCGGCCTCCGACCTCTATTCGCTCACGGAGCAGCCCAGCAATCTCGTGCTGAAGTGCGGTCCGTCGGCATCGGATGCCAGCGAGACACCCGCCTTCGTAGGTCGCCGCTTGCAACATCACAGTTTTACTGCCACCACACGGATGACGTTCCATCCAGAGGACAACGAACGTGCCGGCCTGTTGCTGATGAAGAGCGAGCAAAACCAGTATTTCCTCGCTGTGGGCAAGAAGTATGGTCGTACGGTCGTTGAGGCTCTGAGAGTTGGGGAAGCAGGTCGCACAGAGTCGCTGGCATACCATTTCTTGGGCGAACAGGAGTCCATCACGCTCCGCATCTCGTCAGCCGACGGCTACACCTTCGCTTTCGCCTATTCCACAGACGACGGCCACGAGTGGCACACGCTCATCGATGGTCTCGACGCCAGTTACACGGCTACCAACGTCGAAGGCACCGCCAGCAGCTTCACTGGTACACTCGTAGGTATGTATGCTCTAAAGAGTACAAGCGCTCTTGTGAAATAACCACACGAAACTCCACATAATAGGAACTCCCCAGAAAGTCATCACAGACTTTCAGGGGAGTTCCTTCTTGAATTGGGAAAAGTCATTTGGTCATCATCTCTATGTCTCTCATGACAAACAGGTCGAGATACTCGGTGATGCGCTCGCTGTCCATTTGCTGTCCTTTCATGGCCAGATGTTCGAAGCCGCTCACGTCGTAGTAGAGGCTCTTTGCGCCAGCCCTGTTCAGCTCGGCATGCAGGTCGGCACCGCCCACCCAGAGCAGTCCTGGCACAAAGAATCGGCCCGATGGTATGTCGCCAGCCGGTTTCCCTTGGACAAGCATGATGGGGCATGGCAGTTCCGTCCAAGAGAACTGAGGCTCACCAGTGGCCATCGCTCCAGAATGGGCTACCACACAGGCATAGCGGAACCCGTCGGGGAGGGCCGTCAGCCTATGGTTGGCCCGTTCATATTCTGCCGTCAGCGCTATGCAGGCTCCTGCACCAGTGCCCAGCAGGCTAATCTTCTCTGTATTGGCATTCAGTTCCTTGGCATGGCTGATGATGTAGCGGGTAGCAGCAGTCAGGTCGTCCATCCCCATGTGGATGGCTTCGAGGATGGTGTGGGGCAGAAACTCCGCGCCGCGCAGTCCCTGACGGTAGTCGATGCTCACGCTCAGATAGCCCTTCCCGGCGAAATAGCGGCAGGCATGCTGGTGGATGGCATCATTGCGCCTTTCCGCACCGAGGAAGTTGCCGTTGGGAATGTGTATGACGACAGGCGATGGCTCGTTACCCTGTGATGCCTGTTCTGCCCGATAGATGTCCATCTTCAGGCCCTTGGCCGAAATGGATGAATAGGTTACAGTCTCTGTGCTTATCATATATGTTTAACTTTAAAAATGCCATCTGTCCTGAACCATGCGCTCAGGCCAGAGATGCTTGGCATACGTCCATCCGCGCTGTTCATAGACTTTTGTGAATCGGGTCAACCTTTCCTTGAACAGCTCCCAGTCCTTTCGTTCTGGCATAGTCCACTGCACCTCGGCGAGGGCCGACATACGGGGCAAAGCCTGATACTCCACTACGTCGAAGTTCACGATGTGCTTGGTCCAGATATTGCCCTGTGCACCGATGATATGCTCACGTGAAGCGACAGGTATGGAGTCGGGGGCTGGGTCAAACGAATAGACTTTCTCCACGTCGATGGGCCACATGCCCGTCACGCTGGGTTCATAGCGGGTGTCACTGGTCTGATAATAGTCCAGATAGCAGTGTGTCAACGGCGACATCACCACATCGTGTCCCTTTGCGGCGGCCTGACAGCCGGGCTTTGAGCCGCGCCAACTCATAATCATGGTGCTGGTATCCACGCCACGCTCCAGCATCTCGTCCCAGCCTATCGCCTTCCGGCCATGCTCAGCGAGGAACTCCTCCAGTTCATGCGTAAAGTAGCCCTGTACCGACGCAACACCCAGTGCTTTGCACTTCTCACACGCACCCCATCGATTGGTGGGTGTCTCGTCGCCTCCGATATGAATTACCTCCGAGGGGAATAACGCCATCACTTCGGTAAGCACATCTTTCGCAAACTCCAGCGAACGGGGATTGCCCACACAGAGCACCTCATAGCCAGCGCCCCATTTGTGGCCCACCTCGTAAGGACCGCCCGTGCAGCCAAGCTCTGGGAAGCAGGCCAGTGCCGCCAATGTATGGCCAGGCATGTCTATCTCTGGGATAATTGTGATATGTCGTTCCTGAGCGTAGGCTATCACCTTTTTTATTTCTTCCTGCGTATAAAATCCTCCATAGGGGCAATGGTCGTCCACGTCGCTGTTGTAGCCGATAACCGTGCCCGTCCGCTTACTCCCAAATTCCGTAAGCCGAGGGTATTTCTTTATCTCTATGCGCCAACCTTGGTCATCGGTAAGATGCCAATGGAACCGGTTCATGTTGTGCAGTGCCATCATATCGAGATACTTCTTCACCTCATTGACCGTAAAGAAATGACGGGCGCAGTCGAGATGCATGCCACGGTAGGCGAAACGCGGCTCATCGGTGATGATGACGGCAGGCAACTCAATGGCTGGTTGCGTTCCAACAGGCAGACTCTTTCTGAGTGTCTGCATTCCATAGAACACACCTGCCTCTGAGCCGCCAACAATCTCGATACCTTTCCTTGACACTGTAAGGCGATAGCCTTCGGAAGGCAGTCTGTCCGAGACAGATGTTTTGAGGGCTGGTGTTCCCACCAGACTCTCTATCGAACCTTGGAGCGCAAAGGGCTTCCCTTTCTGCAGTTCTATACTTTGGGGCATGGGGACAACTTGATAGTCAGCCCTCATTGCTTGTTGTCCCATCATTTGACCTGTTGTCATTAGCATGATGGAAATCAAAATGAAATCTACACAAATTCTCTTCATGTTTGTTTTTGTGCTATATTGATTGTTCTGGCTGCAAAGTTACTTCAATCTCTACAAATTCTAATTATCTTTTCAAACAAGAAATTGTACTTTTGGGGGAATTACCATAGATAGTAGTCGCAAAATTCATTTGCCATCTAAAAAGTCCCTGCCAATATTAGCAGGGACTTGTGCAGGTATGAAGAGTTACTTTACCATCCGCTGTAGCTTCTCGCGCTCTGCTCGGACGATGCTGTCGGACATCTGACGAAGCGATTCCTCGTGGTTGAGGACGAAACGCTTCACTTTGTCGATTTGCCTTTCATCGTTGTGGTTGAAGGTTTCGTCGAGAGCCTGTACCCACTCTGGCTGGGCAAAGCCCTGTGCTGCTACATAACGCCACTTCCAGTCGTTGTCAGTCAGCCGTGCGTTCTCCTTGTGAAGATTGACAAGGTTGAACAGCAGGACTGCAAAGAGCAGGTTGATAATCGTCACGTAGTACCACCAGAGGTGATGTCGCTTCATGAATGCCCAACGCATGAAATGCTTGGCATGTTGCGAGCCAGCGGTGAGACGGTTTAGCTCAATAGCCTTGTCGAGACGGGCTTTGAGGCTTTTGTTCTCTTCTTCTTTGGCATGAAGCTCCTGGATGACAGAACGCATACTCGTCTCATGAGTTGCAAGCGGAATCCATGGTTCTTCAATCTTCTCAGAGTCAGGTACTTTAGCCTGATCTTTGTTTTCACAAAGGTTAGTCACTTTTTGCTGTACGTCAGCCATGCGGTTGTCTAAACCTGTCACGACCTTCGACAGTTCGCCGTTACTCTCAATCAGTTCGGCGAGCATTACTTCTTGGGAATTCACATTGTTCATGTTTTTTACGGTTTAAATGTTAATACTATCGGTGCATGCCGCGACGCTTCTTGCGACGCACACCATACTCATCGATATACTCATCATCGGCAAGGTCATCAGGGGCAGAACCGCCACCACCGCCACCAGCTGAAGGCGATGTGCTTGGCGCTATAGGCGCTGCCATCACGCGACCAATACCAGCGGCTATGCTGGATGCCATAGAACCTACTGCTGACGCTGCGCCACCAGACGCTGATGATACGGTTTCGACAAAGCCAGACCCTCGATTTGACGAGAAGGAAGCACCTGCTGCAAAAGCATCCTTTCCCCTGCCATTGGATGCAAACGGAGAGGACGATTTACGGTCGCTGTAGCCATGCCCCGAATACCTGCGCTGGCTTTCGAGACGTGCGTTTTCACGCAGGACGGCATCAATCTTGGAGTAGCTAAAAGCCCTGTCCACCTTGGAACCCTTGTAACGATAACCGCCCATGATAATATCGCTCAAACGATACCACCTGTAGCGGTCAATTAGATACCGCCTATAGCGCTCAATATGATACCACCCGTAGCGCTCAATTAGATACCGGTAAAAAAAACTGACACTCACTTGTAATTTTTTATGTATAACTCCGTGTTATATTTAGGTAAAACCGATATGACATGGCAAAAGAAAGAATTACAATGATTAAGTTAAAGAGACTCTTGCAACTCTTGTCCACAGGACTTTCTCTCAATAAAGTATGTGCAGAGCTGCGAATGAGTAAAACCACAGTTGTGAACTACAAGAAGTCTGCAGAACGGACAGGTATGTCCATGCGTGATCTGTATGCCCTGGATGATGCGCATCTTCACAAACTTCTTCAGCCACATTCACCAGTCCCGCAACCGGATTTACTTCGCAAGAAGGAATTGGATGCAGAAATTAACGACTACATTCTAGAGTTGGCAAAGCCTTATATGACGGTGCAACTTGTATGGGAGACATATCATGACAAACATCCCGATGGTTACAAATACACCCAGTTTAAAAAGTACATAAACGACTATAAGAAGTCTCATGCCTATTCATACCACAATGTTTATGTCCCTGGTCATGAGATGCAGATAGACTTTGCCGGAGATCATCTATACATTTTTCCCGATGGCACTACACCTGTTGCCACGGACATATTATGCTGCATTCTCCCCTATAGTAACATGGCCTTTGCAATGGCACTTAGAGACTCAACGAATGACAACCTCTTTTACGGATTAAATAAGGCTCTATACTATTTTGGCGGTGTTCCGGAAGTTGCCAAAAGCGACAATATGTCCCAGTGGGTAACACACACACCGAGGTACTATGATCTCAGCTTTACGGACGCCACCACAAAATGGGCTTTACACTATGGACTCAACCCTGAATTAGCCAGAGTGCGTAAGCCACGTGATAAAGGTCCCGTTGAAGGACTGGTAAACAAACTCTACCAATTTATCTATGCCCGTATCAGGGATAACAAGTATAGGTCTATTGACGAGCTGAACAATGCCATATTTATACTCATTGATGAGTTTAATGACCGAAAGATGCAACGTAAGGACAGAAGCAGAAGAGAAATTTTTGAGGAGGAAGAGAAAATTTTTCTCAATGCCCTACCCGAGACGCCATTCACGTACATGCACCAAAAAGACTTTAAAGTAGGACCGACATATCACGTTTTTGTAGGCAGAGAACAGCATGCCTACAGCATACCTTATCAGTATGTAAGCAAACCCGCCCGTGTGTGCTGGGACATGGAAAATGTCTACATATATGTCAACAATGAGCGTGTGGCTGTACACAAGAGATCTTTTAAGGCGCACGGATATACTACTGTTGCGGAGCACATGCCGCCAAACCACAGAGCCTGGCAAAAAGGCAGGGATTTCAATGCGGAGAGCATCCTTTACCGTGCGTCACTGATAGGCCCAAAGACAAAGGAAAGTCTGGATATCATTCTTCACAGTACAATCTTCCCACAGCAGTCCTACAGGAATTGTATGACAATAATAAACCTTGCCGGAAAAATAGGTCCTCAACGCATGGAATCAGTATGTGACCATGTGCTACGAACGACGCATACAGCCAGTGTCTCTCTTATTCGCCGCACAATAGAGAATAATGCTGACAAACGACCTGACAGTGGCGGCATTATCGTATCAACGATACCTCTGCACGATAACATCAGGGGTGCTGCAGCGTATGACAATTTATAGAGGGTGGTATAAATCATAAATATGAAGTAAAAATGAATAATCAACAAACGATAGACTTGCTGACAAGTCTAAAGCTCAAAGGTATGGCTAAAGAATATGAGGCCTTACTCAGGATGCCACGGCAGATGCGACCTGGTATGGAAATGACCGTGGCAAAACTGGCGGACGCTGAACGTAATGACCGGCACGACAGGAAAACGCAACTGTATCTAAAAGCAAGTAAACTTAGATATATGGCTACGATAGAAGATATAATCTGTTCTGCCGAAAGGAATCTATCAAAGGATCAAATGTCAGAAGTGGCAGATTGTTCCTTTGTCTCTCGTGCTGAGAATCTGCTAATAACAGGACTTACAGGATGTGGAAAATCATATCTTGCCTGCGCTCTTGGGCGCCAGGCGTGTATGTTGGGATATAGAACTGAATACATGAATATGAATAAGTTTATTGAAAGGATCGCCATGGCTAAAGCGGATGGCACTTTTCTAAAACTTGTAACACATCTTGATAAGAATGATCTTATTATACTTGATGATTTTGGATTACAACCCTTGGATACAAACTCCAGACTGGCGCTGTTACAAATACTGGAAGAAAGATATGAAAGAAAATCTGTTATTATAGCCTCTCAATTACCTGTGAACAAATGGTATGATTATATTGCTGAACCTACTTTGGCTGATGCAATAATGGACAGACTGGTCAATAATGCGACACATTTTGAACTTTCTGGTCCTTCCTTGAGAAAAATAAGGAAAAAATAATTACATTTGCAGCAGAAAATGAAACAAGTGTAGTGTCGGTATCATTTTGACCGATATTGCGGTATCATTTAGAGCGCTATGAGCGGTATCATATTGAGCGATACAATCGGTATCATTTGACCGCTATCAGCAGGAAACGATACTTTTGCAATAAAAATAATATATAATGAGGAATATAACAATCGCATTTTTATTTGTTCTAAACTGTCATTTCCTGATTTAGGTTGACTCTTTTGTGGTCTTAAACCTACTTAAAGTTGACTCAGGTTAATACTTTAATTCTAAAATATGTTGACTTTTAACTCTTAATCCTAC
>Ga0065711_1038751_pt1 | contig 18460 bp, 12 predicted proteins | sample Hoacrofraction12_FD_59098 | JGI IMG/M metagenome (GOLD analysis project Ga0065711, IMG submission 59098) | Hoatzin crop microbial communities from Cojedes, Venezuela - Epithelial fraction 12 v2 (version 2) | ecosystem: Host-associated > Birds > Digestive system > Esophagus > Crop | place...
GGCAACCCGTTCCAGTGTTTCACAACCCTCATTGTAAAGAATTTCTTCCTTATATCCAGCCTAAACCTACCCTGTTTTAGTTTAAAACCATTACCCCTCGTCCTGTCACTGCTGTCTCTACTAAAAAGATCGTCCCCATCTTTCCTATAGGCTCCCTTTAAGTACTGAAATGCTGCAATCAGGTCTCGCCGCAGCCTTTTCTTCTCCAGGCTGAACAAGCCCAACTCTCTCAGCCTGTCCTCATAGGAGAGGTGCTCCAGCCCTCGAATCATATCTCTAGATTTTTCTCCTTTCTTCCATCCAGCTTACAGCAGAGAGTCATTGTTTTTCTTGAAAATGTGTGCTCTTTCATTTTTATATAGTATTCCATTTTTGTTGTCCACAACCATTATTCTCTTCCAGTATAATAACCTGATTTTTCTGACTTGACAATGCCTCAACACTGTCAGCAAAAAAACTTCACTGGAATATTTTACATTGTGTGTTGTAAATGCTATCTTAGGCCAAGAATGATTTGTATTAGCTGCATTTGGCCAAGACTGAAGACCTGCACTCAGTTAAAACAGCAATTTTACGCATTTTAAAGTTCAAATAAACCTATTGGATTCTTTTCTGCTTTTCAGTTGTTGAAATATACATCAGGCAGTTTGAGGAATGCATTCCAAAGTAGACAGAGAACCTGCAACCTTTTATACATATTGGTACCGCAAGTTTTTATCACCTGGGAGCAAGGAGGGGAAAACACCAGATGTCTTTCTCACTTTATAAACACTGTAAAGGAAATAAGTACTTCCCTGTTTTCATTTCGTAAAACATGGCTTTAACTGTTCAAAAGTTTCTCTTCCCAGTTCTGTGTGTTGATGTTAGTTGAAGCTGATCAAGATTTATTTAAATCTGTTGAGTGCTTTCCCTTAAATTATTCATATGAAAATATACTGAGTTTGTAAGTTCAGCCTTTACTTAGAGACAAAATGTTAACTGAATCTTAGAGATTATTTTGGAAATATTATCAAAGATAAAGTTAGATTTTTACATTATTTATTTACTCCTCTCTTTGCTGCTGATCTTAATACTTTTTAAGATGCAAGGTTTAATATCAGAAGAATATGGACATACCTGATGTTAACTTTTAAGAAATACGTGTCTGTGATGTAACTAGAGGTGATGGTTATAAATTCCTTGCTGTCCTGGGATCGCGTGTTCCAAATCTTAAGGTTATTAGGAGATAACCGTAACATATCAGACACTGTACCAAGCAGCTAGATAGCTTTCTGCTAATACGTGCAATGTGGTCATCATTAGAAACTATTTACAAGGCATTTTATTCTAAGGTAAACATTGTTTGGCTTCATCTATGAATACTCTTAATAATTTTTATTCCAATTTGCAGTAATGGAACCGCTGCAGGATCCGGTTATGCAAGAAGATGCAAATATTAAAGCTATTAATGAAGAGTACAGGAAAGCCTTTATTTTTATCAATAAAGGACTGAATACAGATGAACTGGGTCAGAAAGAAGAGGCAAGAAGTTATTATAAGCAAGGGCTTGACCACTTGGTCCGAGGAGTTAGCATTCCATCGCAGGGTCCGACACGCGTGGGGTCTCAGTGGGAGTCTGCCAGGCAAATGCAGCAGAAGATGAGGGAGACCCTCCAAAACGTTCGCGCTCGACTCGGTATTCTGGAACAAAACAGCCCACCCGTACAAGCAAGTCCTGCTGCTATGGATGCCCCTGCTGGTGTGCCCAGGTTGTACCCATCCATTCCTTCCAAAGAAAAGTCAGAAAGACCCCCAGCTCCTGATTCTCTCTTTGTACCAAGTCAGCCACCTGCAACAGATGGAAGTGTCGCAGCTGTGAGCCAGGGGCAAATTGCAGCTATGAGTCCGTCATCTGCAAAACCTCTTTGTCTGCCAAATGAAGCACCTCCTGCCTATACTCCTCAAGCTACCAACGGCCATTTTACTGTGTCTTACGGCACAGACTCTGGGGAGTTTTCTTCTGTAGGCGAGGACTACTACAGTAAGTGTACTCAGCCACCCCGCCTTGAGAACCTGGGAGTGGATGCAGATGAGCTGATCTTGATTCCCCAAGGAGTACAGATATTCTTTGTGACTCCTGATGGGCAGGTTAGTGCTCCTTCGTATCCTGGATATCTACGCATTGTGAAGTTCTTGGATGCAGATAGCGGCACGGCCCAGAATCGTCCACCTGCGTTTCTTCAGGTAACAGGAAAATAATTTTCTCTTTTAATTAAATTTCAAGAGCTGTTATAAAACTTTAAAAGGCAGTCTTGTTAAGTTCTTGCTCTTCTGAGCCTAAATCTGGGTGATAGTATGAAGGATGTTACAGCTGTTGGAAAAATACACACTTTTATGACTTTTTCTGTGAAAATCATCTCTGTGTTTTCCCAAGGTTGTCAGGTGCTGACTGTTCTGGTGAATACCATTTTCTAAAGGAGCTGACTTTTCATTTCATAAAATTAAATTCCCTTTCTTCACATAGAGAAGACCTGTTGATTCACCTGTTGTAACATGTCAGTGTAAAACAAGGTTGTGCGCTACCCGCTTCGTCTTAACTAGTGATAAGGTATTGCATTCTGGACAACTGATAACTTGGAGTTTGTGGGGCTGTGTTAATCCAGACTCTGAAATAAAGAAGATGCGTTGTTTGGATTTTCTCAGTCCGTGCTTGCTTCATGTGAGTGAGCATGTTCTGTAATGTACATTGTGTTTCTGGTCTGGCTTCTGACTTTGGATCTCCTTGTTGCTGCTAAGATTGGCTGTTGGAAGTCTCATCAGCGAAGGGGGAACTTGGAGGAACAAACAAAAACTGATTCCTGATTTTGGATCTGCTGGTTCACCTCTGCCTGCGTTAGCAGTCTTCAACAGTCGGCCAGCAACAGCCATATGTTCCCTTTATCCTACCATATAAACCTCTCCGGAGATCTGCAGGAGGTTACAAGCGCTGTCAGTCCTGACTTGTTTGGCAGTGCTTTTCATCTGCTTCCACCCTGGGCCTCAAGGCTAGACTTCACTTAAGAGGCTACCAGCCTGAATCATAGTTCTGTGGAAATTAGTATTTTCTCTACATTAATTGGAACTAATCAAGAATGATATTTCTACAGTCGTGGGATTTTTGTTTTGGCGTTTCTTTCTTTTTTTTTTTTTTTCCAGGGTATCATAAGGCTTTTTTATTTTTCTTACTAAACTTTATGGAAAACTGAGTTTGTGGTGCTTATCAGTACATTCTGCCTACCTTTCTTTTTAAAAGAATCCTTTAATTCCCTTTCTGTACATCTCTTTTTCTAGGTTTGTGACTGGTTGTATCCTCTGATGTGTAACCAGTCTCCTGTTCTGTGCTGCAATACTGGAGTCTACATGTTCCCTGACACCATGTCCCAGATACCAGGGTCCTACGTGGGCGTAGTGTTGTCTTCAGAGCTTCCAGCAGCTGACAGAGAGCTGTTTGAGGATCTCTTAAAACAGATGTCTGACCTTCGAATCCAGGTAAATTCCTGGGCTGCCTTTTTTAAGGCAATAAGGAAGGATCAAAATGATTGATATATTCTCCCATTTACATTTAATTGTGTAAAACTGCAAAGTTCTGTGTCTTGCTTGTTAAGCTCACCAGCGAGAAATAGATGATGTAGCCAAGGTTAAGCAACCGAATAATGAAACTGTAGGCTCTATGAGGTGGGAGGAAAAAAATTTTAAAATACTAAACTGTAAGCACAGAGAGGAATTGGAGACCATTTTGTGTATTTTCACTCTTTTTCCAAAAGAGAACATAGGACCCAAAATGAAATTTTCTGTTCAGGAGAAAGCAGGTTTTTTCCTCTGTGTGCACATGCATGTGCTCTCTGTGTAGTTTTGATGGTACTATTCATGCAATATGGTGCCCAAATGTGTTTATAGTTCAAAAATATTAAGCTGCTTCGGAGAAGACCTGTGAAAATAGTGTGTATGTCAAAAATCTGCCTTCAAATGGGATCTCAAAATACATAAATCTAGTGCTTTACTGCAGTAAGATGTTAACAGATAGAGAAAATTGTTAGACTATGGGTTTTTTCTAAGGTGCAATAAGATACAGTGACTGGAAACAAGGTGAAGTATGTTACTGTAGGGGCACCATTTCAGGAAAAAGGGTAATCAATAACTACTTAAATGCTCATAGCAAGACTATATCTTTTCATGAAGGACAGAATCTCGTTGAATCACAAAGATTTGAATGCAGTGATGATGAAGGATCAGTTTGCAGCATCCCGTGTGCGTGGAGTGCTGTTACGTTACAAATCCTGTTGAGTTCAGCAGGGAATTTCACTAGCACAGGAGGCCACGGATTTTTACTTAAAAGGGAAGTGCGCTACAGAATTACGTGATACTTCAGTGCAGGACTTACTGGATAAAATTCTGTAATCTTTCCTGTGTAGAAAGTCATAGTTCAAATTGGGTATCTCATTAGTTCCTTGTTGTCATAAAATTCCATGTTTTTGTTAATGTTCCCTCATACAATGTCACAGGTGCCAGGATCCCATGAGAGAGTAGGGTTATCTTCAGAGCTCACAGCAACTGAGAGCGTGCATTTTGAAGATAAATTTAAACAGATGTCTGGCCACAAAGTCCAGGTAAATTCCAGGACAGTGATTCCAAAATTCTATAGAAAAAAAAGAAGTCACTGAAATACATGTTAGAACTGCTGAGATTCCAGACTTGATTGACACCAGCAATGTATGCTGTGCCCTGTTGGCATTTTTTTTGGTTGGTTTTTTGTTTGTTTGTTTGGGATTTTTTGTTCAGAGCTGATTCAGTTACTGCAGGCTACCACATTTTGCAAATCAGCAGATCTCTGGAGTTTTAAAAACTGTGATATGGCACAAATATTTCAAAGCCTTGTCTGATGGCCGTTTAATGTGTCTGTTTCATATAGTACTCATGAGGATCTAATTAACAACTATATTTAATGTAATTGTAGTATTGATTTACCTGTCTTAGTAGAGAATCCATTTCTGCTCCTTAGTATAATCCTTAGAAGTCTCATTGACTGTTTTCTACATAGTGACCTGAACTGTGGTGTCACTAAATTATATCTGGAACATAGCTTGGGTTTTTTAATGGGATTTTTTTTTTTGTTTGCTTTTTTAGCTATAGCTGTGTATTAAGGTTATTTCTCCTGCCCAGCCCACAAAATATTTTGGTCACATGCTAAAGACCTTTCTTAAATATGAGTTTTTGCACTGCTGTCAAGCAGTAGTTGATGATACAGTACATGGCAGTATACTTGTTAACCTTCTAAGTCTGAATCTACTCTTTTCTGTTAATCTTGGTTTTGATTTGTTTTGCTGAAACAGTCATCTTTGTGCAATATCCTGCTTTTATTTCCAGTAAATCTTTCAGGGCAATCTAAGAATTCCATATCATATCAAATACTGTTCTATATTCTGTTCTGCTCATAGGTTTCATCTATGAATGCTTTCACTTAGACTCTTCTAGACTAAAAAAAAAAGGTGTTTTTCTTTCAATCCATCATTAACTAGCAGTGTTTACAATCACTGAAATGTTGGGCTTTTTTTACTGTTATATTGAAAAAGTCCTAAACATAGAATGTTAATAAAAACCTAAATCTATTACAGAAAGCAAAAAAATTGTAATTAAAGTTTAATTATACATTGTCTGTGAACTGTGCAAAGTGATGTTACACTTGTTAGAAACACTGACCAGGCTGTGGTGGTGGTTGGTGTGTTTGAACAATTAATGTTTGCTCCAGAAACCGTAGTGTTTGACACGAAATCGCAAACAACCCATCCACCCGCCTTTAAATGGGGAGCAGTATCATGCACAGCTTGATGTGTTCCTTGGCGGTGCCAATCTGCAAAAGTATGGACAGCACATAGAATGAATAATCTCCTTTATTTTTGAATTTGGGAGAGAAGGATGAGGAGCAAAACAATCAGAACAGCTGCATTCTTTTAGTGCAGCTGGATTCTCCAATGAAAGACTGCAGTTCCCATACCGAATAACAACAGAGTTGACTTCCCTCTGAGAAGATTAAAATTATGGTGGCCAGGTCTCTTACATTTTTTGCTAGTTGACTTGGACTGCTAGTCTTCCCTACTTGGCTATTGACCATATGGCTGTGTGGGCAAGAAGATCTTTCCATTGTATTTGGAGGAAGAAAGTGTACAGAAAATGCTGAGCTGTCTGCTAAGCTTTTTTGAATGCATAGCGTTTCTGTGCAACAGTACTTGAATCACAGATTTCCCTGGAGTTTCTGTACACTTACCCAAGGAATACACAACATTAGTGTTATTTGATAATGGATCCGTATGATCTAAACCATCTAAAACAGAAATCCTGATAATTGGTTGAGAAATGGACTCTCAGATGTTTACTTTCACTTGTTAGCCTTCAGAAGCCTCTAGTGATGCAGTTAACTTGCCTCAGACTGTGCGTATCCAACCACGACCTGAAGGAGCAGAAAATCAGAAAGAGTTGCCAGAATGGAGCGAGAAAGTTGCCCATGGAATCTTGTCAGGTACTGCTGTAATAAGAGGATTGTGTTGAATATAAATCTCTGTGAGTAACATTTAAACAGTATTTTCACGTAAATGCATGTGTGCTGGTAGAAGCTGTGTGGTCAGGAGGAGTTGTTTACCAGTTCCAGCTGTGATCATCTAAAGGATACTTTGATGAGCTTTATCAAAACAGTGCAGAATTTCAGTCCGTTGCCAGCAGCCTTGTTCATTGCAAATAGGTTAGTCTCCTGATTTGAGTGTATGTTAGCGTATCGCCCATGTGACTCAGACTGCTGTGATAGAACAATTTTAGTCCTGTATAAGCAGTTATATTAAAGCAGGCGTCTGTTGTGATTTCTGCAGATAAACATTTTCTTCCCTCTGAGAACCTTTGTAATGTACTAATGACCACCCGCTGATTGTAATAAATACGAATCTGCTGGGGGCTGGAGGGTTGGGTTGTACATTTTCAGAACGTTAATAGCATTGAGATGTGCGGTTCTGTCACTTCTGACCCAGCTGGGGCTTGGATATCTGTTAAAAAAATGAGTACCTGCATTAAGCTGACATTTGCATGAGGGCTGGCTGTATTAAACTTAAGTGAACTGGAAAAAAAGTGGGTGGTGTAGGAGCAGAAAGCATTACAAGAATTCATGCTGGCCTGTTCAGGGAAGAGTATAACGGCAGGCTGTGTCATCAGGAATGTTTCTGAAGTCAGTGTTGCGGAGGCAGAGGAGGGAAAGCGGTAGGAATCATAGTCTGTAAAATTGTACATTCTAAGAAAACCAATTTTTGCCTTGAAGGTGCATCTTGGGTAAGCTGGGGCCTAATAAAAGGAGCAGAATATACTGGTAAAGCTATCCACAAAGGAGCGTCTAAACTGAGAGAACACATTCAACCAGAAGAAAAACCTCTGGAAGTCAACCCAACTGTAGCAAAGGGGCTGCATGTAGCAAAACAGGCTACTGGAGGAGCTGTGAAAGTCAGCCAGTTCTTAGGTAAAAATTGCCATCTCACAGTATATTATATTTTTGCTTTAAATAATAAATATTCTGTAAAATGAGAGCTCGTTTCTCTAGCCAGTGAAGTAGAGGAGGGACTGACCTGATGAGATCCAGTGATCAGTAGTTCGTGCCTAGTTATCTCCTGCAAGAGATGTGCTTTCGGACAAATACTTATTATATGGCCTTGAGGCATCTTTTTATTTCCTAAAAGAATAGTCTGTACAGTCTTACGTTTGGCATGTTTTTCTAAGTTTTAGAAGTTAATTCAAAAAGGTCTCTCTTTCTTCTTAAGCTGATAACCGTGTATTTTAGAAGCTGTACTGTCACTGGTTACTAACATACACGTTGTGCAACTAGACAATGTGTGTGTGTGTTAAATTTGCACACCTGAAACAAATCTATTAGACGATGTATAAACTTCCAGACAGAAATGGCTTGGTGTTCAGAGGAGCTTGGTAACCCTAGCAGCACTCAGTGACTTCATTATGTTGTTTATTTGCTTTAATGTTTATATTCAGTGTCTAGTGACTCATGCAAGTTTAAAAGCAAATTATGCTGGATGTTGTAAAAATACTTTGAAGAGCATAAGACAAGTCAGGAAAGAAACACAGCTTGTTCTGTATCTGCAAGTTGAGGGTAACAAAGCAATGGAAACAGAGTGTGTGACGTATATGTATTTCTTGTAAAGGGCTTTTTAGCCGTAGGTCCAACCTTATTTGTTTCTTAGGACCTGAAGCTGTACAGAATCTGAAAAATAAGGTTGCTTCTCTATCAGTTGGGTACTTAAGCGTGGCTTGAAGCCTGTCTTTCAAATAAGCTTAGTTAAATAGAAGCAACGCTTAAGACTTCAGTGAAGCTTACTTTTAATTGGGAGTGAGGACTTTTAAAGATGTTCTTACTAAATAATCTGCATACTGTTGTTTTATGGCAGTTGAGGGAGTGTGTTCTATAGCAAGCTATGTCGGAAAGGAGCTGGCTCCACATGTGAAGAAGCATGGCAGCAAATTAGTTCCAGAATCCCTTAAGAAAGATAAAGATGGCAAATCCACTTTTGATGGTGCTTTGGTGGTAGCAGCAAGTGGAGTTCAAGGTAATAAAAATTCCTTACTCTTTTTTAATTGTGTACTTTTCAGTGCTATTAACTGAAACAAGCTGTTCTTCTTTACAGGGTTTTCAACGGTGTGGCAAGGTTTAGAAAGTGCAGCGAAGTGCATTGCTAAAAGTGTTTCAACTGAGACTGTAAAAACTGTCAAATACAAGTAAGTTATGTTTTTATTTGTTTCATCTTCTACAACATACTGTCATTGTGTTTGGATACTGGCAAAAAAAGCTTATGGAAGTGCAGGGAAGCTGACTGAAATACCTGCCTTTCTCTAATTACGCAGCACATGATAAGCTGCTAAGTGCACGGTAATGGGCGTCTCCTGTGCTTAAAAATATGAAATGAGTAAATGTTTGTGGTAAGTATTTTTTAGCTCTCTTCTAGAAGTATTACAGCTTCAGGCTATGCTACGAATAATGTTCAGATTTGTATCTTTGCTCTACAGTATAATGTCATTATGAAAGTAGCTGCTGGTTTAAACCTCTCAGCTCTGATCCTGAATTGATGTAAACTTAGCTAAATTTGAAGAAAGATGGAAGAACTTCAGCTGTCAGCAGGTCTGACTAAAGCGAGATGGTATAAAAAAGAAAAGTGTGTAAGGAAACCTGAGGCATAAAAAGCAATAATAGGATAGCCTTGACTTGCAAAATAAAGATGTTCTTAGAAAAAGATAACGGCGGAATAGGATAGTAACATTTGGGATTAAGAGAGGTTACTAAGATGGTGGAAAGAACAAAGGTGAGTGCAGGTACTGGAAGATGCTGTGGAGAATAAGGGCATATATTGAAATAACTGCAAAACGTGTGAAATGCACCCCTCAAAGTGTAGTAATAGGTATACCAGAAAGTGAAGAGTAAGCAAAAGCATGTAGGTTAAAGGGAATTGGTGATAAGTGTGGCAGGAGAGCTGTTAAAAAGGATTGCTGGAAGTGCATACAGGCTACTGGCAGAAGGTAACAAGGTAAGCATCAGCCTACAGTATTAAGTGGATTGGTGTTCAGGGTTGTGTTGTGATGCATTTCAAATAGGAGGCGAGATAGTGGTGCTTTATTATGTTTGTTTTCAGTAGGAATGTCAAGGTATTGTACTCGTTTCACATAAATTCACATTCATGTTTTTGCTTTAGATATAAAAATGGAAAGTGTGATCAGCAGTCAACAGCCACCAAGTGAAAAACAATAAGTAATTAAATTGTACAGTTAATTACAATACAGTTCAAAATATTTGATAGTTGATCTTTAGAATCTATATAAATGTACAAAAATTCTACATAACATCTCTTTTGGAAGCTGTTTTTTGTTTCAGTGACAAAGATTTCTGACACTCAAAATACTTCAGTAAATGAGCTAAATTCCACTTAATGGAAACAAAGCTAAAGGAGCATCATCACAGTGTTTCTAAATCAATAAAAAAATCAGCTAAAACTGATCTGTGATACCTTTGTGGATGGAATTACAAAGAGATGCTCATCGCATGTGTATGCTGATCAGAATTGGGGGAAAGCAAGTGTAGCCCACCTGTTTGGTTTAAAAGAAAGCTACAAATGATCCGAGACAATTATCAAATATTGATCTGTTATCAAATATTAAGAAATTGTTAGTCTAACTGTATTGGATAAGCTGCAGTCTTACTTTAAATGAAGTTACCTGTTTTACTGATGCTATATAAGGCTGGCTTATGATGTTCCTGAGGTGAAAATCATTAATCAAATTGACAAATACTGCACTTCTGCTGTGATATTAATTCTGTGATCTGAAAATTAGATGTTGGTGATTCAAGGCTGTTAATCTATCAGAGAACTAAAACCAAAAAAGCACTAACTCTTTTTATTCAGTTGCATTCTTGGTGCCAGCCATTACGCCGTGGCTGCTGTACTGACAATACGATAGATTTTTGGATTCTTTGATAGTGTGTGCTTCTCTCTAGCCTTATTTTGAGGTCCTCGGAGAATCTCTGGTCATAAGAAGCACAGGGAAAGGCAACTCTGTTAACTGCTGGGATTCTGACGCTGGCAGAAATACTTCCCTTTGTCCTGGTTTGTCTGATTCCAGTGCTCTCCGGGGAAATGTCTGGCTGCCCAGAACAGCTGGAGTTACTGCTCTCGCTATACTGCTGTGCTTCTTCAGTGTGCTCTCGCTGCTGGTGTAGATGTGTACCTTTCTTCACACTTGAGTAATTAACGTGAGACTGCTGATTTGTCACCTAGCACATAAACAAGCTGGACCCACAGCCCAGTGGAGAGACCAGAGGTTTTATCTTGGTAGTTTTCACCGAGTCCTCAAGATAGCTTTGAGCCTTTTGGGGGTTTGTGTAACTTTTTCTCCCTGCCCCCCCCCTTCCCTTTTGCAACTGTATTGATTCCAGGTTACTTCACATAAGTTTTCACTGCACAATGAATTTTTTTTTTGTAGGGGCCTTAGTGCCACCAACATAAGAGCGTAGCTGTGTCAGCAATTCTTTGTACCCAGCAGACCTGTTAGACTGTCTGGGTTAACGTGCTTTGGGGCACAGTGGTGTGCTAACCTCAGTGAGTCTACTTTTGGGAGTTGGAACTAACATGTCGGTGTGTTGCTGCTACACCAGACGTAGTATCGTATTATACCATGTAGACGCAGGCAGAGGTGATACAGGACAAGTACTAAGCAAGCACTGTTCTGGCAGCGGTGGTACCAGCTGAGAAAAAATACGCCTGAGGTGATTCCAGTCCCTTTTTCTGTAAGAGGCTGAACAGTGTTTGCCCTCTTTCCTCCTCAGTGCTGCCCCCCGTGCTACGGTCTGAGAAGGTTTAGCAGCTGCAGGGGTCTAGCTGCGATGAGTTAAGTGGGGCAATAGAAGCTACTAGGAGTTTTATCTAAGAATTTGGGTGAAAATGTACTTATAGGCTATTGCACACAACTCCCCGCCTCCACCCCCCTTCTTATGGCTCTATAGATAAGCTTTCTGCTCTTCTCTTCAAAACTTGAGGGGAAAGAGGGAGAAAGGCAAAGGGTTTTTTGAGGATATTGGTATCTTGAAAGAGTAATCTGTCTGATAGAGGAACAGCCCTTACTCAAATGGCTTGGTAATTTCTAATTTTATTAGTAATTACCAATTAGAAATTACAATAATAATTACAGATTATTATTACAAATAATTACAAAATAGAAATTATTGTGGTAATTATTAATTTTATATTATGGTATATATCATATATACCATATATATTATATTATGGTATATATTATTATGGTAATTATTAATTTTATTTATTTAATCAGGCTGTGTGCTTATTGTTTATTCTTGGTAACCCTTAAAATTTTGCTTTCAAAAGAATTCTGATGAGAATAATACTAAGTAAACATGTCTACAAAACTGCTGTCTTAAGGTATGGAGATGATGCTGGCTGTGCTACAGACAACGCTATGAATTCTGCAATCAATGTTGGTGTGACAGCATTTAACATTGACCACATCGGTATCAAAGCTGTTGTAAAGAGAACTGCAAAGGAAACTGGCCATGCTGTGTTAGATGAATATAAAGTACTGGATAATGAAAAGAAGGATAAAAAGTGAAAGCAATGAAAAATTTCTCAAAGCCTTACACTAGAGATCAAACTTCCTATTTAGAAGCCACTGCACTGCTAATCTGCAATTTAACACAAATCACACTGTACTTTTCAAGCAACTGTAGGGAGGCTGTTTGTAGGAGAAAGAGAGAGTTGTCTGAACTCCTTGTTCTGTATTGAACAAGGGTTTTAAACAACTGGATCGGGGCTTTGGATAACTGGAAGGATATGAGTTTGCAGTTAATAAACTTGCCTCTGTAAGCACTTTTCCAAAATATGGAATAGATTAATGTAGAAATACTACTGTGAATATTTTTTATAATACTTTATATTTGTAAAGAAGGTGGTGATACAGAAAAAATAGGATTACTAATTCTGGAACAGATAGGACTTCTAGTTTTGTTTTTTTGACTGTCTTTAAGAATTAGTTTTACTAAAACAGCCTTGTCTTACTAAATATGCACTACTGAAATCAACTTTATGTTTTGTTGTTTTGTAGAGAATTTCCCTTTTCAGCTACCAAACAGCTAATCTTATCCAAAGTTCATGTTAGAAGAAATGAAAGGTGAACCTCGAGTAACTAGGTATTTATTCCCTTTAAAACTATTTTTTTTTCCATCCAGCATATAAGCAAACCAAAGAGATCAAGCATTTCTTCTGAAAGAGGGTATTTGCAACTCTAGAAAAATGTATTCTCCCATTGACTCCGTAAGGAATATACAAAGATCCTTTGAAATTGAGATTTTTATGTAGAGAAGAAAAGTATGTTTTTGCATAAATGAAAGTATTTTTCTTAAAAACGTTCTACAGAAGACACCAGGAACTTCTACGCATTCTGTATTTTTCAACCACTCCAGAAAGATGCAGAGTATGTATCATGGGCTCCTAATGGAAGACATTGTGTATTTGCTTCAACAAGTAGTTCTATCAGTCAGCATCTTTATTCCATTAATTAAATTCATAGTTGCACAAGGTATGTCTTGAAAGGGTGTGAAGACAAGCCCTTTTAATAGATGTGTGTGGAATGGAATAGACACTACTGTGTAGGTTTTTCATCCTGTTCCTAGTGCAGTGTGAAGTAAGTCCATACATAGAACCCTTGAGATGCTTTTACACTGCTATTTAACAGTTACTGATTTTTAAAGCTGCTATACATTGTAATATCAGCTGGACCTGCAGCAAAGAGAACACCATCAATTTATGTCTTATCTCCACTTCATGTAAATTGAGAAAATAATAGTAAATGGTTCTTAGAAAATAATACTTGCATCAGATTGAAAAAACACAGTAACAAATAATGTCTACTAGAATGGGAATAGGTGCACATCTTGTGGTAGCTACTGTAGGTGTGCACTTGGGGTTAGAAATGTGAAACAAAGGATCTAACCACTGGAAGTGTAACTTTGATTTATGGAAATAAAGATGAAATTGAAGTCGGTTAATCTGTGCTTGACTTTTTTATGATGTGAAGCTACTGTACAGATCAGTGAGTGGAAAGACTAGGACTTCTGAAGTACTGAAACAACAGTATTGGGGTATGGCTACAGTAGAAACAAGCTCATCAATTAGAGCTTAAAATATTTCAGACTAAAAAGATCCCTCAAAAGTATACGGCAACAATTCCTGTTCCTACAGTCTGTCACTTGCCTGTAATCAACTTAAGGCTACTAGAGACTTCACACTAGCAAAAGCATTTTTGTTGTTACGAACTGCACTTACAATAGGGACGTATGTATTTGTATCTTCCTTCTCCCTCCCATTTTGGTTTTGCATACAGCTCGTGCCCTTTAGTTTCATCTATAAACCATCAGAACAACAAGTTGTATTAAAACAACAGTTAAGAAGAAAGTGTTAGTCTTCAAGAGACCAAACTGTAGCATACTGATGGCATTTAAATCTTTATTGCCTCAGTACCAGGCGAGCATTGTTGTCCTGTTCAGCACGCTGTTGTTCTCTTCACATCTACTCAGTCTTTCAAATTTGTGTCAAAGTAGATTAAAGCTAATTTTTTTAATAATGCTTACCCCATTTTACAGTTTTTCATGTGATACATCCATGATGTTCCTTTTTGCACTGGCTGTTGAACTTACCCTGCTTCAGCTGTCACTACTGGGGCCCTGGGCGGCAAATCCATAGTTTTCCCCCCAGTTCCTCTCCTATGTGCAGCAGCCTTCTCTCAGCTCTCCCTTTTATCCAGTACACACACTAAGCTCCCCAAGCCTCATACCTTAGGTTTGTTTTCTATTCCCAGTTTGGTTTTGTTTCTCCTTTGAACACTGAACATCTTTTGATGTATGGCAGTCCTAGAAGTAGTCTTACTAATGCTGTTTACTGAGTGAACTGCTACCCCATTCCTACTTCCAAATTAATTTATTCAAAGTCTTTTCTGCTACAATATTAGTCTCAAATCTTGTCTTGAGAAGATTACTTTTAATGACCTCGAAGTCATTCTGAGCTACTGCTGTGTCTGGCATCTTCATCATTCCGTAGGTATAAACTGCTGCTCTTACCCCAAGTCTAAACCCCTGTATTTGAACGGATTCCTCTGGATTCCGAGGGTGGGTTGGTCGGTTGGTTTAGTGCTGATTTAAAGCCACTTTAGGATTGTCTATTTCGTAACATTCCCTGACAAACTAAATCTGTAATTCTTTAAAAAAGAATTTGTAAAACTACCACTAAAACATGCTGACCAGCTCACCACATAGCTGACCACCTCTCCAAAAGTCCCAGACTATAGAGGTCTATAGTCCACCCTCCTCAGATCAGATCCAGCTGGAGCACAGTACTCTGTGCCAGTTCTGCTCATGGTTTGATTATCTCCAAGGATGGAGACTTTACAGCCTCTCTGGGCAACCTCTGCCAGGTTTGACTCTGGTAAAGGTAAGTATTTCTCCCTTACATTGAGCCAAAATTTTTTATATGCGCTCAAGTGCATTGCTGCTTATGCTTCCCCAGCACGCACTGGAGAAGAGTCTGGCTTCTCTGTCTGCTCTGCACCCTCCTCTTACGTAGCTGTTGACAGCACCAAGATCTCCTCATGCCTTCTCTTCTCCAGGCTGAACGTAGGCCACGTGTGCCAGCCCCTGACCAGCCTGGCAGCCCTTAGGGTTTGTCTGGGAGGCCAAAGCCAAGCACTCCAGCACGCGGTCCCACGAGCGCTGGGCGGAGGGGAAGAATCGCCTCCCTTGGCCTCCTGGCTACGCTTTGCATTTGATTTTGGTTGAACTTCATTAGATTCTTCTCAGCAGCCTGTTACTCCAGGCTGTCCACCCCCTCTGAATGGCAGCCCGTCCCTCTTGCACGGTGACTGCTCCCCTCGATTCATTGGCAAACTTGCCAAGTGTGCTCAGTCTTCCAGGTTGTTAATAAAGAACGAAGAGTTTTGGCTCAGGTGTTGATCCCAGAGTCAAGCAGTCATACTGCTGATCACCACACTTCAAGCCTGATGGCCCAGCCAACCAGTTTTCCACCAACCTTACTTCTCAGTTATCCAATCTGTATCTCACCAATCTGGCTATAAAGGAACTCTGGGAGACTGTATCAAAGTCCTTGGTAAGGTCAAAACACACAACACCCATCAGTTTCCCCTCGTCCACACAGCCAGTCATCTCATCATACCCCGCTTATTGGTGCTACAGAAATAACGGCTTCTTTGTAAAAATTAAATTTTTGTCATAATCCAGATGTTTGTCTCCAGCAAGTTTAAACAACTCTAGCTGTTTATTGCCTTCACATAATACAAAGATATGTATTTAAGTATAAAATTCTGTTTTCAAACCACTTTGTGCTGCGACCAAATTTAATAGCTTTTCTTACTAAAAATTTAGTCTCAAAAATAACATTAAAAGCTTTAAAACAACTAAAGTACATTTATAGGTATCCATATATCTAATTTTAGAAGATTTATTTGGAATAAAGAAATGGAGGAAAACTGATGTGTTGCAAGCACCACCATGTTACTGCAGTAACTGGTAAAAAGATTAACGGTTGGAAGTTTTAACCCACTCACACGAGACATCAGTCCACAAGACGCTTTTGTTCTTCTCTCGCTGCAGCTCCCAAACCATCTGGTGAAGCACACAGTTAGACCTGCTGCCCCGTGCCAACCCAGCCAGCGCTGCCTGGGCTCATCCTGATGTGCACTGTGAGCTAGTTCCTGAGAGCTAACCTGGTTAGGACACCTAGTAATACCCGAGCTGAGGCTGGGACCTGGAAGTCTTCTGGAGAGGAGGTGACGCTCCTGGGGCAGAGAGAGGGCTCCGTGGCCGGGATACAGCCCACAATTACCCTGTGCTCTCTGTTCTCAGGCTACCTTGTGATTCCAGAGATCTTTCTGAGCCCTCTGAACGTGCCCTCCAGCTGAGAACTCTGCAAGTAGGCCGGTGAAGTTCATCTTGAAGCAGTTCTTCACAAAAACGGGTAACAAGGAAAATGGTTACTGATTGACACATTTGCTGTTAAGATTCAGCACACTGAGTTAGTTAGAAATGCTAAGCTAGGTCCTAGTCAATTATTGGTTTGGTATGGAACATGTTTTCAATATGTCTCTTGAAAAGGTAGCATTCAGTAAATCCTGAAAGCAAAACGAGCAGTTACAGTGCAGCACTCTTCTAAATCTGTGTCTTGATTAAAGTACTTCAGCCAATTTTGAATTCAATCCACACCTCGAGTGATAATTCACTGATTAGATGATAGCACCAATTATAACTTGAGACTGCCAAAAATCACCTGCCTGCCCTAACACATGTAAGACAGGTGAAATTAAAATGACTTTTTCTTCTTACAGTCAAGCTTCTCACCCTCCATCCTACCCCCAGGCACGAGGTCCTGCTGGGTTAGTGACCCTGCTGCTGCAGTATCTGTAAGGTGTTAGGTCGGCCCATTCCAGTGTCACAAACTACCACCTTAGCAGTAAAATACACAAAATTTCAGGGCTGACTTCGTATGGCAACACTGATTTATGCTATATTAAAGTAATGGTAATACATAACCCTCATTTTAAACGCTGAAAGCAGTGCCTCTGTTCCCCAACAAGCTATAGGGGTATTGCTTTTGGCTTGTGCAAACAGAATTACTTCTGAGTGACTGGGACACTACACCCTTTGTTTTTTTCATAGTATACCAGCAAAGCAAAATTCCAGTCCATCTCCTTCCTGAGAGAGCGAACAGATAGATTCTCTAGTGAGCACTAGGTCCCACGAGATGGTGAGCTGACCAACGAGCACGCTAACCACTCTGTTTCACCCTCTCAATCGCATCAACTCCGGTGCTTTTCTGAGCAGCTGGCGAGCCATTTCAGCTCCCCAGCCAGCAGAAACTGCCAGCAGTTTCCCCAATGTCAGTCTTCCAAGTTTCATGAGCTGTACCAGCTCGTCGGAGAGTTACAGGCAGGTCAGAGCTGGCAGTGAAACAGCCGCAGAAGGCGGCAGGGAAAGCCTGGCAGAGACGATGCCACTCTCGCAGCACCAAGCTGGCAGATTAATTCCATCCACTCCAGAAGGCTTTTCCTTGAGAAAGCCAGGAACCGATCTGAAATTCCTTGTTTGAAAAATGCAACCTCAAAACATTTTTAAGCATGAACACAGACCATTGCAAGAGTCTAGCTGGAGGCCAGTAACTAGTGGTGTCCCCCAGGGGTCAGTACTTGGCCCAGTCTTGTTCAACTTCATCAATGACCTGGATGAAGGGACAAAGTGTACCCTCAGCAAGTTTGCTGGTGACACAAAACTGGGAGGAGTGGTGCATACACCAGCAGGCTGTGCTGCCATCCAGTGTGACCTGGACAGGCTGGAGAGTTGGGCACAGAGGAACCTGATGAAGTTCAACAAGGGCAAGTGCATGCAAGGGCATGAGCCAGCAGTGTGCCCTGGCTGCCAAGAAGGCCAGTGGCATCCTGGGGTGCATTAAGAAGAGTGTGGCCAGTAGGTCGAGGGAGGTTCTTCTCCCCCTCTACTCTGTCCTAGTGAGGGCCCATCTGGAGTACTCTGTCCAGTTCTGGGCTCCCCAGTTCAAGAAAGAAAGGAGCTACTGGAGAGAGTCCAGCGGAGGGCTACAAAGATGATGAGGGGACTGGAGCATCTCTCCTATGAGGAAAGACTGAGGAAGCCTGAAGAAGAGAAGGCTGAGAGGGGACCTTCTAAATGCCTATAAATATCTGAAGGGTGAGTGTCAGGAGGATGGGGCCAGACTCTTTTCAGTGGTGCCCAGCGACAGGACAAGGGGCAACGGGCACAAACTGAAGCACAGGAAGTTCCATCTGAACATGAGGAAGAACTTCTTCCCTCTGAGGGTGACGGAGC